>Ga0302177_10000002_pt1 | contig 274235 bp, 240 predicted proteins | sample I_Palsa_E1_2_FD_198780 | JGI IMG/M metagenome (GOLD analysis project Ga0302177, IMG submission 198780) | Peat permafrost microbial communities from Stordalen Mire near Abisko, Sweden - I_Palsa_E1_2 | ecosystem: Environmental > Terrestrial > Soil > Palsa > Peat permafrost | place: Sweden... | reverse complement strand
CGGCGTGCATGGCGGTGTCAAACACCTCGCAGCGGCCTTTCCCTGCCCGCTTGGCGCGATACATGGCGATGTCCGCGTTGCGCACCAGATCCTCGGCTTGAGTGTCGGGGCTAACGCTCGAAGCGATTCCTATGCTGGCTGAAATTACGATTTGTTCCTGATGAATCGCAAAGGGGGCTTGGAGATCCTTTTGCACCCGGTTCGCAATGCGTACGGCTCCAATGGGGTCTTGGATGTCCTCCAAAAGAATCGCGAATTCGTCGCCGCCGAGCCTGGCCAAGGAAGGGTCATTCACAGGAGTGTAAGGCGTGTCGCTTATCGCACCAGTGACAGTATCATTTCTGCGCACGGAGGCCCCCAGCCTTTGCCCGATCTTGATCAGCAGATCGTCTCCGGCCGTATGTCCCAGGCTATCATTGACCACCTTGAACTCGTCGACATCAACTAGTAACACGGCGAACTTGTAGTTTGAGTTTCTTTTCGATAGGGTCAGCGCGTGTTGCAACCGGTCCAGGAACAGTGCGCGATTGGGCAGGTTGGTAAGTCCGTCGTGGAACGCGTTGTAGACCACTAGCTCTTCAGCTCGCTTTCGTTCGGTGATGTCACGATTCACGATCACGAGCTTATCGATCTGTCCTCTTGCATTTCGCACCGGACTCGCAGTCGATTCCAGGGTGCGCCAGGACCCGTCGCGATGACGGATTCTGTATTCCATTCGCTCTCCGCTGCCGCTCTGGTAGACTTTCTCCGCCGCTCTTACCACGCGCAGACGATCGTTAGGATGAATTTCCTCGAACGACGAAGTGCTCTTCAACTCCTCGGACGAATACCCTAGGACCTTCTGATAGGCGGGACTGCTGTACAGCCGACGACCATCTCTATCCACAAGCGCGATCATATCGACGGCATTTTCACTAATGAGTTGAAAGAGCTGATCTCGCTCAGCCAGCTGACGTCGAATGCGGAAGAGCTGCAGATGCTGATAGACCGTATAAACATTGAACATAAGCACAAGCGCTGCCAGGCCTCGCACCCATTCTCTTAAGTCGAACCAATACTGGGTCTTGGTCCCCCAGACAAACCATGGAAAAGTGAAAGACACGATCCCCAGGGTTAAAACCAACATTACGGCTACTGCGAATCCCCACAGCCACCATTCGCTACTTTCGATCCGCCGCATCTCTATCGGAATCGGCTCGGGACTGCTGCTGCTGACTTGCTGGAATGATTGCTGATCCACGAAGGCGACCTCGGTTCCTGCAACTTTACAGATGTTAGTCCGCGAAGGAACGCTGGAAGAGTTACGAAAGCGTGCCGTCGGGGCTGGACCGGTGTTTGGTACTGGCAGTTCCCCGCATTAAAGTCTGTTAATCAATGATGGCCGGAAGATAAGGTCCGCGTAGCGTACAGCTATGGCGCCGCTGGAAAAATGAATCACCCCGGCATGCCTCCGCGTTCATTGCTTGGTTCTTGCTCCTGCTATGAGCAAGTTCTTTACTCGTGGAAGCGACGGCGACCCGCATATCCGAGACACGGTTTTCGCGCTCAATCAGGATCTCTTAATGAAGTTGAAACGGTTCTGAACGTGCATGCCTATTTCCGCCGGCATGATGTGAAAATTACAGGCGGGTCAACGGGGTCATTGCGGAAAGATCGAAGACGAAGCTCAAATATCATTCCTTGGAACACTTCATGGGGACGAGCTTCGAAGCTATTCCTTCAGCAAGTCCTGTGAGGTTGGATGGAGTTACCGGCAGATTGCGGGCCGCGAAGCAGCACCCGTTGTCTGTAAACCGGGGGGTGTCATAGTGCGGTGCAAGACAAACTGCCGTCGGGGTCTCAGCAAATCCTGCCTATGAGGAGGGCACTTCAATATGGCAATCGCGGTTGCGCTTTTGGTGTCCGCCGATCCTGTCACAATTCGGCAGCTTGACCAAGCTCTACAGGAATTGTCGATTTCGCCGGATGTCTGTCAGGAGGTGCCAACGTCAATTCGTCTATTGAATGATCGAAAGTTCGACGCCGTTATCGTCGATCTCCAGTTAGGGGAGCAATCCACGGCGGTTCTGGATGCAGTGCGTCTCTCCCCATCAAACCGGACCGCGGTGAGGTTTGCCATCAGCGCAAGCGATGTGGAAACCACAGCGGCATTCCGCAAGGGATCGGGTTTTGTGTTTGAGAGACCTCTTTCCGTGCAATCAATCCGCGGCACGCTCAAGCCTGCCTATGGACTCATATTGAGAGAACGGCGGCGCTATTTCCGCTGTCCGATCGCAATTCCCGTCATCATCCGGAGACAAAACCTGCCGGAAGTTCTCTGCTCCAGCTTGAACATCAGCGAAGGGGGCTTGTCCGTGAGTACCGTCGTTCCGCTCGGCCCCGGAGAAGACGTGCAGGTTCAATTCACCCTGCCTGATCACAAAGTACCATTCGTGGCAGAATCGAGAAGCTGCTGGGGGAGAACGGGACAGGTCGGTGTTCGCTTTGTGTCTCTTTCGCAGGATGGCAAATCTGCGCTGCAGGACTGGCTGTCACGAAAGCTGGAAGAGACGCTTCCAGAATTCGTTGCTAATAGGTTTAAGAAGGAGGAAGGTTGCCCTGCGCCATCCTTGGACGCGGAAAGCCAAGAATAAGACGGCCCGGATCAGGTAGTAGGAGACGCTGGCGTCCATCCACCAAGAAACGTGCGGTGTCGAAGCCTACCAAACGCTGAACTGTTACGCTAGATGAGAAATAGTTTCATTCACTATGTCTTTCGGGTCTACTGCTTGTCCTCCACGGTTACTAAATTCTGTCCGGTTGCTGCTGTTTGCCCGTATTGTGTATTTCAGGACTGGAGCCTGAATTCCACTGTAAGCCACCATTACTTCGTGTCCGTTTTCATTAAAGGTCACATTGGCGGCGGGCGGATTGCTGCCCCCCCTCGGCACAGAAACTCTCAGAGCGTTGCTGTTGGTTGGGGGCTGTGAGAAGTTTAAGACTGTTTGCCCAGTGTTGATTATCGTCACAGCCTCGAAGAATTGCTTCGCCAGTTCGCTCCACAGCCCCCCTTGTTGAAGTCTTACAATGTCGTGTTCTTGATTTGAACGCTTGGTAGCCTCTGCCGCTTCCTCTTGACTCTGCCGCAGCTTATTCCGTAGATCGTCCCATTGCGCCATAGACATCCCCCTGTCATGGCAATCATACGATTTACCTGGGGCAAACTGAAAGCCGAAGGAAAGCCTCATCGGGGCTATGCCACGTCATTTAAGACAGAACCACTTTCTGTCCCGGCTTGAAAGAAAACTCCATGCGTAGTAGAGGCCACGAAAGAGCGTGATCCAGATTATAGAGAATCATCTTACTTGCCGACATCTGCGACTCCTAATTTGATAACTCGGTTTTGCAAGGCAGATGGGGGGACAGGGAACGTAAACGATTCGGGTAGGTCAAACCCTGGCATCGACGTTCCCTGCGCGCGGGCTTTTCTCTGGAGTGATTCTAGCGTTGCGGTAAGAGGGTTGAACAATTAACTGTGAGGAAATGTGCATCCGCTTCCCAAAAAGGAAGCGGTGACCGATTCCGAAAGATAACTAGGAAGAAATGATCAAATGCCTGATTCCCAAGATGAGGGCCCCAGAGGAAGCAACTAGCGGCCCACAAGAAATACTGAGACCGCTCGCAATAGAAGACCATTAGCTCAGCCTGGCCTTCGGAGTCACCAAGCGCCTTCTTGTAGTCGGAGATCGCCTGCTTGGCTTTTACTTACAGAAGTCTCCTGCTGTCGGAAAATGTCGGGCCAGAGCCACTGATCGATTGTTTTCTTGTACGGCTCCAGAACCTCCTCTCCCAACCCAAAGCGGGCTTGGAGAAAAGCCTGATTTTCTTTATGTGCAGCATAGAGGTTCTGAACCAAGCTCAACAAGGCTGTGCGATCAAACCCCGCGAGCTTTGCCTTGACATTTGCCCACGTGGGCTTTGATTTCGCCTGTCGTTTGACCATGTGCGTCCTTGCATTCTACGCACATGAGCCCCTGATGAGCGAGAGGCTTAGCTCGCCGTATCACCGATTGACGGGTTATGAGTGTAATCGCTGATAGCGTCAGTCATCGTGACAGTTCACTGCAGCACTTGAAATACCGGATTGCTGTTGAGCGTTCCGGTGGGCGTGGTGACTTGGACTGTGCCCGTGGTCGCGCCTGCGGGAACGGTTGCCGTGATGTAGGTATCGGATTCGACGGTGAACGTTGCGGGAGTGCCGTTGAAGGTGATTCTGGTCGATCCGGTCAGATTGTTGCCGAGGATGATGACGCGGGCTCCGGGCTTGGCTGCGATGGGCACGGTTTCGACCAGCGGGCTGAGGCCGTTCGAGAAGCTGAAAACCGTCCCGTAATTATAGGCGCCAGCGTAAGTTGTCGCACCAATGAACGTACCATCCGTTGCCTGCGCCAACGTGTAGCCCGGATATTCGCCCGTACAGCTCGAATTACTCGAAGTAGTGCAGAAGTTGTAGAGTGTGTTAAACGCCCCCGCTGAGGTGATCTCATAGATCGTGCCACCGTATCCTGGCGCCCCGCCAGCCCACGTCGTACCGTAGAGGTTTCCGTCGCTGGCCTGAATGGGCGGCGAAGAGATGCTGAAGCCGTCGGTAAGGTCGAAGCTGTGCAGGACGCTCAGTTGGTTAGTGGCTGTGATTTCGAAAGCGGTGCCGTACCCGTTGACTCCGCCGTAAGACGCAGTTCCGTAGAGGTTGCCATTATCGGCTTGGATCACGCCCCCGAACGGACGCTCCCCATCGGCGCAGGCGAACTAAGGGCAGAAGCTATAAAGCGTCTTGAATTCACCTCCCGGCGTGATCTCGTACACTGTGCCGGCTCCGTTGGCTCCGCCGTAGTACGTTGTCCCGTAGAGGTTCCCGTTAGCGGCTTGTATAAGGCCCGACCAAGGCTGGGAGCCATCCACACAGTTGGTTTTTGAGCAGAAGCTATAGAGGGACTTAAACTTGCCCGTCTTGCTGATTTCAAAGACCGTGCCGACATGTTCGGCTCCGCCGCCGTTAGTCGTGCCGTACAAATTTCCGTTGCTGGCCTGCGCCAAGCCAACCGGCGCCTCGCCGTCCGTGCAACTGCCGCCTGCGGGGCAAAAACTGTAAAGCGTCGTCAGCTTGCCCCCGATGGTTATTTTATAAATCGTTCCCCAACCGTAGGCGCCGCCCCCCAAGGTTGTTCCATAGAGATTTCCGTCGCTTCCCAGAACCAGAGATGACCAGGGATTCTGGCCGTCTACGCAGCCGGGCTGGGGGCAAAAACTGTAGACGTCGCTCAGTTCGCCCGTCCGAGCAACTTCAAAGACGACTCCGGCTTCATTCTTTCCGCCGTCATACGTGGTGCCGTAGTAGTTGCCGTTCGTGGCCTGAATCAGCGAGCCAAATTCGGGCTTGTCCCCGTCTGCATCATTGAAATTACTCAGCGTCGTGAAGGTTTGTGCGTGGACAGGAGCGGTCAAGGCGGACGTGATCACCAAGGCTGCGATCAGCGGGAGGGTAAAGCACATAGACGTCATTTCGTTCTCTCCATGATTAGGGTCGACAACTGGAGCCTGACTGCGGGGGAGCGCAGGGGAACACGGGCCGATACTGCACAACGATGTCACCAGCATTTCACATCGCTGGAGCCGTCGCCGTCAAGATGCAGGATTTTGCACCCTACTCCCAATTGGTGCAAAATCGCCATATCACTCATCGACCCTTGGTCGGCCTCTATGGTACTCGGTGGTCACTGCCGGGAAGATACTTAAATCCCTCACCATTGTTCCAAATTCCCATTTTGGGAAACTGGTGGTGCTCCGCTATTGAATGTTCTGTAGCACTTGGCTGCATACGACGCTTGTTCAACTCCTGAGGCAAAACGCACCAACAACATCAATTCGGCGGTCACGCCATGTTCAAAGTTTTTTCCAGTTGGTAAATGACGCCAACTCTTCCTTGATTTCCTGCAATCTCTGAAGCCGACGCTCGTGATCCCCCAGTGAGCCGGGCATCCTCTTGCCGCCCCCTATGTACAGACGGTTCGCTTCGCTGATTTGTGATATTTCCTCCCGCAACTTGGCGATGCGTTCTTTGACGGGATTCTGCATGACCGTAGGCTAGCAGGCATACGGAATTCGTGGAAAACTGATTGGTTTTATGACCCCGAGGAATGTGCGGACGGTGCCGCTATCGGCGCAGTATCAGTTTCACTGCTTGCCCTCTAGTTTCTTGATCTTTTCACGAAGCTCCGCAACTTTATTCGCGTAATCCACAACTGTGTGTTCCAGTTCCGGGTGCTGGATAACCTTCGACATGCGCTTTTCGAGAAAAGCCAGTTCAGCCTTTAATTGTTGGAGCGTTTCGGCCATGAGGAAAATATACGCTTACCTCGGTAAGGCGGTGACGGCGGTGGCACGCTGCGCCCACAAAAACGGTCGGGGACGAACATCCTCCACTGCAATGTCGATTCCACGATCTGAGGCACACCGCGTGCTCCCGGCTGCTGGAGGGAGGGGTTCCTTATCCTATCGTCGCGACAATTATGGGATGGAGCGCTTCGACCGCGATCCGCATCGCGAAGCGCTACGGACACATCGGTCAAAGAGCCCTGCGCCAGGCGATGGAGTTATTGGATGTTGCGGAAACTGCTTTCGGATCCCCCAAGAATCCCCCAAAGTCGGAGCCCATTGAAACCCAGAGGTTCAACTAACCCCATGAAAAGAAATGGCTCCTCAGGTAGGACTCGAACCTACAACCCTCCGGTTAACAGCCGGATGCTCTGCCATTGAGCTACTGAGGAGTGTGGTGTGCAGCGCGCGCGGAGCGCGCGCTGCGCTTTGAGTTTACTTTCTTTATCATAGCATTCTGGTGCTTGGTCTGGAAATATGTGCGGGGCGGGCAGCGTTCAATTTTCTGGTACTGGGATTGGGAAGGTTGTGCTAATTTTTTTTTGGTTTTGATTGGGGTGATTATGTGTGGGGGTGTTTTGAGTCGGAGGCTTCATTTGAGTGGGTTGGGAGTTTTGGTTTTTATTTTGGCTTCGGGTTTGGCTTGGGGTCAGAGTGGGGCTGCGGGTTCGGCTTCTGCTCCTGGGGTTCCTAGTCCTACTTCTGGTCTCCCTGCGGTTGGTCCTCCTGTGGCGGAGGCTCGGGCGCTTACTGAGACTTTTTATGGGAGTAAGGTGGCCGATAAATATCGGTGGCTGGAGGATTCTTCTAGTGTGGAGACTCGGAAGTGGGTTGCTGGGGAGATGGCTTACACGCGGGCGGTGCTTGATCCGGTGGCGGGGCGGGATGCTATTCATGCGCGGCTTGCGGAGTTGCTTCGCATTGGGGAGATTGGGGTGCCGCGGATTGCGGGGAAATATTATTTCTATACGCGGCGGGATGGTTTGCAGAACCAGCCTGTGCTTTATGTCCGCGAAGGCTTGGATGGAAAAGACCGCGCGTTAGTCGATGTAAATCTGTTGGCGGCTGATGGGACTGTGGCGCTGGATTGGTACTGGCCGGCGGAGCATGGGAAGTATGTTGCTTATGGAACTTCTTCTGGCGGGTCGGAGATTAGCACTCTGCATGTGATCGAGACCAAGACTGGAAATCTTTTGCCGGATACGATTGAGCGCACTCGGGCTTGCAGTCTTGCGTGGTCGCTGAACAACTCTGGGTTTTATTACACGCGGTATCCGAAGAAGGGGGATGTGCCGGAGGGACAGGAACGGTATAACCGGCACGTGTTCTATCACGAACTGGGGACTGATCCGGAGCGCGACGATAAGATTTTTGGCGAGGGGCGCGATGCGGAGGATTGGCCCAGCGTGAGCCTCGACAACGATGGGCGGATGTTGCTGATCACTGTCGACCAGGGCTGGACCAAGAGTGAGTTGTTTCTGATGGATTTGAGGAAAGGGACTCCGCCAACGCGGATCACTGCGGGGAAGAATTTTCTTTATAGCGCGTCGGTTTATAACGGGAGGGTTTACATCCTGACGAATGAGGACGCGCCGCGCTTTCGCATGTTTGTGACGGAGGCCGGGGAGTACGACCGCGACGACTGGAAGGAAATCATTCCGCAGACGGGCGGGGTGTTGAAGGATGCTCCGATTTATGGCGGAAAGATTTTTGCGCAGTATGAACAGAATGCTTCGTCGCAATTGAAGGTGTTCAGCGTTGACGGCACGTTGGCGGGCAATCTGGAGTTGCCGGCGATTGGAACAGTGTTTGGGTCGGGCGGGAAGTTTGATCACGATGAAATCTTTTATGGGTTCGAATCGTTTACCGTCGCGCCGGCAATTTATCGCTACAGCGTAGAGAAGCGTGAGGTTGTGCCGTGGGCCAAGGTGGATGCGCCTGCCATCGATGCCTCGGCCTATGAGGTGGAGCAGGAGTGGTATCACTCGAAGGATGGGACGCGGGTGCCGATGTTTCTGGTGCATAAGAAGGGGCTGAAAAAAGATGGGCACAATCCCACGCTGCTGACCGGGTATGGAGGGTTTAGTGTGTCCCTTACTCCGTCTTTCGATGCTGAGAATTTCATATGGCTGGAGCGCGGCGGGATTTATGCGGTGGCGAATTTGCGGGGCGGCGCGGAGTTTGGCGAGGAGTGGCACCGGGCGGGGATGCTGGAGAAGAAGCAGAACGTTTTTGACGACTTCGCGGCGGCGGCGGAGTATTTGATGGCGGAGAAATATACGGATCGCGAGCATCTGGCGGCTGAGGGCGCGTCGAATGGCGGGCTGCTGATGGGGGCGATGATCACGCAGCGTCCGGAGCTGTTTCGGGCGGTGGTGTGCCGCGTTCCGCTGCTTGATATGTTGCGCTACCAGAATTTTCAGATTGCGCGGTTGTGGATTCCGGAGTTTGGGACGGCGGAGAGTCCGGAGCAGTTTAAGTGGCTTTATGCTTACTCTCCGTATCACCATGTGAAGGCGGGGGTGGAGTATCCTGCGGTGTTGTTTATGACGGGGGATTCGGATTCGCGGGTTGATCCGATGCATGCGCGGAAGATGGCGGCTTTGATGCAGAGTGTGGGGAAGGGGGAGGTTTTGTTGAGGGTGGAGGCTGGGGCCGGGCATGGGGTGGGGACTGGGGTTTCGAAAAGGATTGAGGAGGGGACGGATTTGTGGGGGTTTTTGTGGGGGCAGGTGGGGGTTAGGTAATCTACCACTCAGCGTCGAGGCATACGCGGATTCCCCCTTCTCCCTCTGGGGCCTCGATCAGTGGAGCATCGTCCGACACCTTGGCGATGAGTGTATTCAGTTGACGCAGCGCTGCTGTCAGTCCTTCTCGCGATGGCGGTACCTGAGTTTCTAGAATGTCGATTTCGCGTCGTATATTACCTAGCTGACTTGCGACTGAGCGGTATGTTTCAGCTCTCTTGGCGCAATTCATGAACGTTTGGGTCGCCGTGAGTGCTGCCGTTAGAACACTAAAGACAGCGACTGTTATACGCGCTTCGTTGCTAAAGTCTTTGTTCAGGTTTGCAAATACTGTCGTTCCCGCAATGGCCGCGAATATGGTGGCCGGAACGCCTAGGGCGTAGTGCCGTCTCTCGAGGGCGACCGCTTTCTCGTACTGTGAGGTCTGATAGGCGGATATCCGCTTCTTCCAGTCGCCCAACACTCGGTACCAATCGTCACTAATATTCATACTTGGGTGGGTGCGGCACGGGCGGAAACAGCGTGGAGATATTACCACAATTTGAAGCTTTCCCAATGCACACCCTCAGATTTCCGCGGGGTCGCCGCGCTCGATAGCAATGGTCGCAGAGATAAATGAACAAGCAACGTACACATATTCCAAGCCTGTTGCATCGCGAATACGCCAGCGATTGCCCCCGATGTCGGGGTCGCCCCCATGGTCTGCAGCGTTGCGAACAGAACCAAGGTAGCTTCCGACATGGACTAATTTTGCGGGCAGATGTCTAGGTGGGGTTTCAAACCTCTGCAGCTTTCGCATAATGCCGGTCGCGCCCGCGAGGGGAATCCCCATTCTCACGGCCATCGAGTCAATGTGGGCTTCCACCGCGTTGCCTGCCTGCTGGACGGCACCAGAGCCATCTCGATTGTTAGCTCTGATTAATGCATCCGCCAGCGGGACGACTATGTTGTCGCGTTGTGCTGCTAGGAGATGCTCTGCGCCTGGACCGAGCTGGGTCCGCACCCTAGCTTCCGAAGCAACCATCTCCGTGCATGCCTCTGAGAGCACTTGGAGGTGGTTGGCGAGGGAGCCAACTTCGAGTTGATAATTGCCAGCCCCTTCGGTGACAATCGCTCGGCTGTACGTCCCCAAGCTCACTAGCGTGTCTCTGATTTCGTCGCGATGAGCGGTTAGAGTGAAGAGGGCCTTTGTCTGTTGCGCAGCGACGGAGACGTCAGCAGTTGCAACGAGCCTTTCGCGGAACTTGTTGAAGGGAGGGTAGGCTTCAAGGACTACGCGTAGGACAGCAGCCTTTTGCTCTGGGTTAAGCGTGTATCGGCACAGCGGGCTCACGCATTCGTATACATCCTTATTTCTTACCAGGAGCCCTAGCTCCACTCCCATGTCGAGGGCGGCAGTCGCACGAGGAAGTGCTGTGTCCAGAAAGGCGGTGACCAAGTCTCCGGTACCTTTCCCGCCGTTCGCGACGACGGCCTCTACTGCGGCGATCACCTGCTCCGCGGTTGTTGGGGATGCGATCGGCATCGAAGAGTCCTAGTTGGATTCCTCTATCCGGGTGTCGGGCACGGCAGGCGCCACCGTTTCTTCCGGCTCGGGCTGATTAAACTCTTCTAGGACTCTCCTCAATTTTTTCCCAAGGCCATCAAGATCCTGGGGCGTGCATTGAATCCGCACTTCGATGTTAAGTTGTGCTCCGCTCGCCGAACGGTTGATGGGAGGAAAGAGCAGGTTCGACGGCGAAAGGTCGGCGTGCGGTCTCATGGTGTCGCCCAGCACGAGGCGCTGCTCGACTATCTCTCCCGATTGGGGGCTCTCTGGAGTCATTGCAACAAGGCTGCCCCCTTCTTTTTTTAGCAGCCCCGCCGTTTTGAGAATTTCGACGACCGTGCCAGCGCCGGTGAGCACTCTGGGGGTCTTCGGCTGGCCCGCTGAATAGGCTACGTGAGCCTCCAGGCTGGTTTCATCCATGCTTTTGCGGATGCGAACGGCGGCGACTACCTTCTGGAGAAAGTCAGTCGCGTCGATGATAGATCTCCAAAGTGCGGCGATTTCCTGTTGTTTGTCGTATTCGTAAGCGGCAGCCAAAGCCTTGCCGGCGGACGTCATCGTTTTCTTTTTTCCACCCTGAATGATGCTAACCGCCTTGAGGAAGCCGTTGTTGGAGCTGACGATTGTTTCGTTGATGCTTATCACTCTGCCTACGTCAGCCGGCACAGCGTTTTCTGGCACCTTGCCGTACGCTTGGATGATCTTTATCAATTCTCTATAGGAAGAACCAGGCAGAGGAAAACCCTGATCGGCCATTGCACGCTCCTGTAGTTTCCGTGGGGAGCAAGAAGTGTAACTGAATAGCAATCTAAAACCAAGGAGCGGATAGCTCGCGCGCCCCTCCCGGTGCCGTCCCTCCGGGACTTGGTCCTTTTTTTCTGAGCTTACCCAGGACTTACGTCCTGGGCTATTGTCTGCCGCCCCTCCGGGGCTGGTTCTTCTTTTTTCCCGGCTTATCGCGGCGCTGAAGCGCCGCTCTTCCACGCGTGGGGTGGCTTTCGGCACGACTGAAGGTCGTGCCCTTCCCGGTTTCTTCCGCTTCCAGAGGTCAGAGTCAAAGGCAAGACCAACATCAAGGTCAAAGGCAAGACCAACATCAAGGTCAAAGGCAAGACCAACATCAAGGTCAAAGGCAAGACCAACATCAAGGTCAAAGGCACGCGCTGCAGGCTTCCCAGTTTCCCACCCTTGCGCAAAGAACGCGCAAGGATGGGGCAGCCTCGGCGTTTCTTGGAGGATGGAAATCAGAAGCCCCACTTCTCGCAAAAGACGCGAGAAATGGGGCACCCAGAACATGTGATACTCATTCAGTTTCCATTTGAGCGATTACTGGATCGTCCCAACCGTTACCGAGGCCTCGGAGATTGTCGCGTGCCTGCGGTAGCGAATCGAAATCTTAGCTCCCGTCTGAAGATGGCTGACTTGATGTGTGAGCTCTCCAATCGTGAACAGATAGCGATCATTAATCGCAAGAATTACATCTCCTGCCTTGATACCAGCGCGATCAGCAGGTCCGTCTGCCGTCACTGCCGCGATCGCGACTCCATCATGCCGAACATCGGGATTGCCTTCAAAGAATATGCCGATGGAGGCTTGGGTCGGGGATTCTGAATCTGGCGATGCGCTGACAGCCTTGGGCGCATCGACGGAGGCGCGAATGTCGGGTGGTCGCGAGGACGGGAGATTCGTTGCTGCGGGGCTGGGCAGGTGCATTGGTTGTACCCCGAAATCGTAAACGAAGGCGGCCAATTCTTCGCCGCGGACCAGATACAAGGCGTATTCGCCCTGGCCTAACTCCGTTGCAGGCATGATCCGGTACACACCGGGATTCACTTCTTCCCGGAGTAACTGGATCTGGTGCGTAAGAGAAATGCCCGCACTGCTTCGCCATGCGCCTCGAGCCGCGATTTCAAACTGCCTGCGCTTGGGTTTCTCCTCAAGGCTAATCAGAATCAGATCGCCCCCGTTTACTCCCACTTCAGCTTCCTGTTTGGCGGGCACAAAGTAAAAGACCGGCTGCGCGGAAACCACGTTTTGCGCGTGCGCCCCCAATAGTTGGATATTTTCTTTTTTCGTTTTGATGCCTACTGTGATATCGGACACAAAGAGACTGCCGCTGCGCTTAAATTCGACAATTTGCCCGATGACCTTGGTCAGGCCGCCAGATACCTCGACATACATCCCCGGTTCAGCGGGAGAAGCTACGACTAATGTTTGGGCGGGGCTTGTAACAGCGAACAGTATCGTCGCCAGCAGGCTGCTCAGCATTATTTCTTTCACTGCTATCTACCTCGCAATTCGAAAATCCTTGAATCAACGCCCATCATGCTGCTCTTGTAACAGATTGGGGTCAATGGCACCTAAGTGGACTGTAGCCATCAACGCAAAGGAACGTACAAGAGTGTCCGCTCCGCACTTGCGGCGTCAACATCAACTTCAAGCGCGGCGCTGCGGGCGTTCGTGGTTCCCAGTTCTCGCAAAGGACGCGAGAAATGGGGTACCCATTTTAGTGGGTGTCGGCGAATTAAAAATCAACGTTAGAGGCAACGGACAGGAGTGTCCGCTCCACGCGGGCCACTCTTGTGCGAGCGAACAGCAGGTTCCTCCACTCCGCCGTCGCTGGCGCTCCTGCTCCGGTCGGAATGACAAAACAGCAGATGGTCGAGAGGCTCCGGGGTTTTTGGGGATGGGAAGTCAAAGCTCTGGGCTATCCGCAGCTTATTTTGGTGAACGAGATTGAGCCGGAAGCGCTGCAACTGTATGTGTAGCGACAGCGAAGATTGAACGGGCAGAGATTCCCCACCCGCGGACCTGCTACAGCGATGTGCTGTGTTGGTACCAATTTCATCGAAACGCCAACGACGTCGCCGTTATCGAACGTCACCCAAAAGGCTACCTTTGGATCCCATGCCCCGGTTACGGAGACGACCGAAGGATTCGGGCTCCTGGGATTGGGAAAGTCGGTGCGATAATAAAACTTCGCAAGCGTGATCGAGAAGCTCTGCGGATCGCTCTCCCATCCGGAGCACGACCCGGTGTCGCCACCCTCTCCTTGTAGAAACTCGCTTTCTAGTTCGGAAAGCATGTCTTCTACGAGGGCATTGAGGCTTGCACGTCGAGACATTTGTAACTTACTTGCCATCTGAAATCACCTGGTTCGGCTAGAAAAGTCATCTGCGATAGCTTTATCCTTGCGCGATTAAGCGTCAAGTCGCTCAACTATGCTCGATTGGATTGGGTCGCACGAAGAAGGGACGGGGGGGCGTCCCGGGACTCGGCTTTTTCTGGTTCCCCACGGCTTGTGCCCCTTCGGCGAGCTGAGGGCGGGCTTTGCGCACAGAACGCGCAAGGATGGGGCAGCCTCGGGGTTTCTTGGGATGGGGAGTCAACTTCAAACACAACTTTGACGGCTGCGGGCCGGAGTGTTTGTTCCTGCTTGCCACTTCAACAGCAACGTCAACTTCAACGGCCTTTGCTGCTGGCTTCTGTGGTTCCCACTTCTCGCAGAGTACGCTAGAAATGGGGCATCCCATTTCTTTGTGGTGCGGTCGAAGTCAAAATCAACGTCAAGGGCAGCGGATGGGAGCGTCTGCTCCACACTTGCAATGGTACACGCGGGATTAGGGGCGGGCTAGCAGGAATTGGTAGAGGAATCCGGTTAGGGAGATGGCTACTAGGACGTAGGGCCAGAGTTTGGCGATTTGTTTCATTGGGGGAGGGCCTTTCTCTTGTGATGTTAATGGTGCCAGAGGTTTTGGGGAGTGTTCGATGGGGTACATTCTGTATTTTTGGGGTGGGAGAAGACTGTAGGCAGGGGTTGGAGGCTAGGGGTTTGGGGTTAGGGATTAGGGGCTCGGGGCTGGATCAACTTCAAAAGTGGCGGGCTGGGGTGCTGCTTCTTGCGGGCGACGGCTCAGAGATGGGGATTTCCACAGGGGGGATGTTCAGATGTCACATCTTCCTGAAATGGGAGCGGCTATTCTGGGTAGTGTGGGTTCATGAATTTGGGAGGGATGGATGTCTAGCGATTGGTTGGGGATGGATTCGGATTCGGATTTGGACGGGGATTCGGACTTGGCTGTGCCGGGGTATTTGCCTTGGATATTTGCTTCGGCGGATTCTGGTTCCGAGGCGGATGCGGATGCTTCGTGGTGGGAGCGGGCTTGTGGGAATCCTAAGCGGTTGGGGGAGTTTTCGCAGGCGGCGTTTCTGGTGCGGGCGCAGCGGATGGGATTTGGGCTGGCGGTGCCTTGGGGAGATAGCGAGAAGTGTGACTTTATAGTGTGGGCGCGTCCGGCGGGGCGGTTGTTGCGGGTGCAGGTGAAGGGGACGGGGCGGCTGTATCGCGGGGGATATGATGTGCAGCCGGTTTATTCGAGTCGGGGTGGAAGGAAGAAGACTTATACGGCTGAGGACATTGATGTTTTGGCGGCGCATGTGATTGCTGGAGAGAAAGAGTTTTGGTATTTGCTGCCTGTGGCGGCGATTGCCGGGGTTAAGAGTTTGCGGTTGTTTCCGGATTTGAAGGGGAGGAATGCGCAGTGGGAGGGGTATCGGGAGGCTTGGGAGTGGCTGGGGTAGTCGGGCTTCCGGTTTCCGGCTTCGGGCTTTGGGCTTCCGGCTTCCCGGGGTCGGGGGGACCTTTCGTTGCTTCGTTGCAATTTCCACTTCCGGCAAACTGCGATGGAAACGGGTATCCCTGGTGGCGGGAGATCTGTGGCATGAAGTTCGCGGGATTCTTGCGGATCGCTCGCTCGCGCGGGCATTTAGAGCAATTGTGAACATCGCTGGGACGGGATTCGGCGGATGATGGGTCGAGAGTCGAGGACTGGCGATGGGCGCAATCTGGATTTATGTGGGGGTGGTGGCAGTGGTGTTTGCCGTGGTGGCGGCTTACCGGATGCGGCAGGTGAAGCCGCAGATGAAGGGATATGCGTTGCAGAGAATGTGTCCGGCGTGCGGGTTGATCACGCCGCGGGCGAATTTGGTTTGCCTGGAGTGTGGGAAGGTGATGGTGGCGGGGCAGTAGTTTTCTTCGTGGGTTCATGGCGGGCGGCCGGTTTCTGGCTTGCGCGCATCGTCTGTTTAGAGGGTCCGTCAGTCGGCGGGAGTGCGCCGAGTTTCGGGATTGCGGACCTCTATCTGTTTGGAACTTTTCGTGCGGATTAGGGTTAGTTACTTAGGTATCGGAGGGAGCTATGCTGGCATCTAATTCGCAGGTGGAAAAGACTGCTGCCATGTCAGTTTTCGATGAGAAATATCGAGTGGTGGGCGTGGAGGCGGATCGGCTGCTGTTGCGCGGAGTGTTGAGTGGCGCGGTGGTGACGATTCTGAACTCGGAGCCTGATGTTCCGCTTACGAAGGAAGAGTATCCGGTGGGGAAGTTGGTGGCGCTCACGGACCCGTCTGGCGCGCCTTTGAATTAGGTTGTGCCGAGTTTAGTTTTTCAGAGTTGAGATTTTTTACAGAGCCGAAATAGAAACCCGCCTTGCTGCGCTTGGCTGGATAGCCGAGGCGGCTGTCCCGCACATTTAACCCTGGTTCTTTATCCATCGCGCAGGTGCGCCGCGAATTGGCTCATGCGAGAAAGTTTTAGCTGACGTAGTTGTTCGCTGCACACCAGCCCCCACTTTTCTTGGTGGAAATGCGGTAAATCGAAGGCGAGCGCCGCAGGCGTCTGAGATTCCCACCTTTCGCAAAAGACGCGAAAGATGGGGCAGCCTCTTTTTTTTGGGGCGGGAAGTGGAGTTGGTATGCGATTCGAAGCCCTCTGGTTAGGTTACTGGTGTGGGGCGCAGTTCTTGGAGGCGCTTTGATAGGAAATTCAGAAAGTTTTGCATGCCCTCGCCGGTTTTTGCGGAGAGCTTGAAGACTTGCATTCCTGGGCGCACGGCCTGAATGTTTTTGTGCGCGGTTTGCGAATCGAATTCGACGGCTGCTGCCAAATCCATTTTTGTGACTACTGCTACGTCGGCGCTGTTGAAAATTGTGGGATACTTCAGCGGCTTGTCCTCGCCTTCGGTTACCGAAATCAATACCAGACGTAGGTCTTCGCCTAAGTCGTAAGAAGAAGGGCAGACCAGGTTGCCGACGTTTTCGATGAAGAGAAAATCGAGTTGGTTGAGATCCCAATGTTCTTCTTGGATGGCGTTTTGCACCATAGCGGCTTCGAGATGACAGAGAGTGCCGGTGGTGATTTGCTTGACTGGAGCATGGCTCCGGGCCAGGCGGAGCGCATCGTTCTCAGTGGCGAGATCGCCGACTAGAGCGGCTACGCGATAGTTGGGCCGAAGCAGGGTGAGAGTTTTTTCGAGGAACGCGGTTTTGCCGGAGCCGGGGCTGGAGACGAGACTCACGACGAAGACGCCGGCGGCGTGAAAGCTGTCGCGAAGAGTGCGGGCCACTATGTCGTTCTGCTTGAGAACGTTTTTGCGAACTTCGATCAGGCGGGGTTCGGGGCGCATTCTTTTATCTCCAGTGCAACTACTTCGAGTTCTTTGCCTTGCACGATCAGATCGGACGGAGTGCCACACTTCGGGCAACAGAATAATTGTATCGAGTTGAGAGGATGCTGGGCCTGGCACGTTGTGCAGAAGATGATTACGGGCAGTTCTTCGATGATCAGGCGAGAGCCCTGCAGCGGGGTTTCGTCGCACGCCATTTCGTAGCAGGAAAGCAGGGCGTCTTTGACCACGCCGGCTAAAGCTCCGAGCTTTAGGTGGACGGCTTCTATTTGAACGCCGCGGCGGCTGGCTTCTTCTTCGGCTAATTCGACGATGCTCATCGCGATGGAGAGTTCATGCATGGGTTGATAGATTTTCTTTCGCCCCTTCGGGGCTTTATTCTGCACTTTCCGTTACCCACGGCTCGCGCCGTGGGCTGCATTCTTGCGCCGCTCCGCGGCTGGGATGGCCATCGAAACGGCTGAGTGCCGCGAGGGCGGCTTGTCCCAGGCTGATTCCGCCGTCGTTGGGCGGGACTGCGTGGTTTGTCCAGACTTGCAGGGATGCGTTCGTGAGCAGGGATTTCATGTCTTCTAATAGTAGCTCGTTCTGGAACACTCCGCCGGAGAGGACAACTGTGTCTGATTTGTTGGCGGAGGAGATTGCGATCAGAGCGTCGGTTAAGCCTTGAGCTATTCCTCTTTGGAAGGCTCCGGCAATCTCGGCGGCCTCGCGGCTTCGGACGCGATCTTGCGCTACGGCTTGCAGTAATGGACGAAAATCTAATTCGTTGTCGATGAACGGAAATGGATAAGGCTCGGCGGAGCGCGCGGTGCGGGCCAGTTGCTCGAGCCAGATAGCGGCCTGGCCTTCAAAGGTGACGTCGCGCGTGAAACCTAGAAGGGCTGCGGCGGCGTCGAAGAGGCGGCCGACGGATGTTGTGGGAAAGGTGCGGATGTTTTTGCGGACTAACTCCATCGCGCCACGGTAGCGATCGGGAAAATTGAAGGGCTCAGAAAGCACGTCTGGCAGGGCATTCAGCTGAGCAAGGAAACCTGCTGCGGCTTGTACGGGAGAGTGAGTGGCTGCGTCGCCGCCGGCTAGCGCCGCCTGGCGAAGGTGAGCTATACGTGTGAATCCCTGTTGCATGCTGCCGGCGAAAATCTCACCTCCCCAGATGGTGCCGTCGTCGCCGTAACCGGTGCCGTCGAAGCTGACGGCGAATACTTGCTTGGTCCACTCAGCGCGCTCGGCGAGCACGGATGCTACGTGGGCGCGATGATGCTGGATCGCGTGAGTTTCCGGAATGGCTAGCGAGGCGGCATGAGCGGTGGAGAAATATTCGGGATGAAGATCGTGGACGAGCAGGAGTTCGTCGCGATTAACCTCGTACATGGAGAGCAAGTCGTTGATGGTTTCATGAAATGCGCGGAGGGATTGGTAGTGATCGAGGTCGCCGATGTACTGGCTGACGAAGGCCTGTCCGTCGACGACTAGGGTGATGGAATTTTTCAGATCGGCGCCCAGAGCCAGGATGGGTCGAGTGGTGGGCAGCGATGCTACCGCGCCGGGAGCGTATCCGCGGGCGCGGCGCAGGATTACCGGGCCGAAAGCTCCGGCACGGGCTACGGAATCGTCGATGCGGCGGGCGATGGGGCGCTGACCGATTAGGAATGAGTCTGCGATTTCGGCTAGGCGGTCGAGGGCATCTTCGTCTTCGTAAGCTATGGGCTCGCTGGAACGATTGGCGCTGGTCATCACGAGAACCTCGGGCGCGCCGTTCGCGAATAGCAGGTGGTGCAATGGCGTGTAGGGAAGCATCACACCTAGTTCGGTATTTTCGGGGGCGACTTCGGGCAGATCTACTTTTGCCGGCGCGAGGACTATGGGACGGGCTGTTGAGGTTAGCAGGGCTTCGGCATCGGGAGAAAGCTCGACCAGAGTTCGGGCCGTGACGATATCTTTTGCCATCAGCGCGAAGGGTTTTTCTTTGCGATATTTGCGATCGCGCATCGCCGCTACTGACGAGGGATCACGGGCATCGCAGGCGAGGTGATATCCGCCAAGGCCTTTTATTGCGAGAATCTTGCCTGCGGTGAGGAGTTGGGCTGCGCGGCGGATGCTGTCGTCATTTTTAACTTCTTCGTCTGCCCGCGGGTGAAGATAAAAATTCGGACCGCACGCGGGGCAGGCTACTGGCTGCGCGTGAAAACGACGGTTGGTAGGATCGGAATATTCCTGGGCGCAATAGGCGTCGAGCGGCCACGATTTCATGGTGGTGTTGGGGCGGTCATAGGGCAGGGCGAGCACGACGCTGTAGCGCGGTCCGCAGTTGGTGCAGTTGATATACGGGTATAGATAACGGGGATTTTTCGGGTCGAAGAGTTCGGTTAGGCAATCGTTGCAGATTGGCAGGTCGGGAGAGATGCGAACTGTGGGGCGATTTTTTCGCTCGCTTTCGCGAATGGTGAATTTATTCAGGCCGGTGGGTTGGGCCGGCTGAACGTCGATTTCCGAGATGGTGGCTGCGGGCGGGGGTTGAGCTTTCAGGTCCCGGATGAAAGCTTCGAGACTGGCCTCGGCGCCTTCGAGATGAATTTCAACTCCTTCTTCGGCGTTTAGGACCCATCCGTTTAGAGTATTGGCGCAAGCGAGGCGGTAGACGAATGGGCGAAAGCCTACGCCCTGGACTACGCCTCGGACTCGGATGGAACGTGCGGTGGTCATTGGTTTTTGTTCGGATGCGATTCGAGCATTGGTCCGGAAAAGTTGCGATGAGCGGAAAATACGACCACCGGGGCTGAAGCCCAATTAGATTGGCGCTTTACGCGGCGCTGAAGCGCCGCTCTTCCACGGTTGCGCACGCATTTGTGAATTCCCCACATGCACGCTTGCGCGCGCAAGCGTGATTTTCCCACACGCTCTAGAAGCTGCCCTTCCGGATTCTCGCCACGACTTCTACTCGTCCACCAGGCAGCCATGGCCTTGCCATCCTATTTGAATTACTTTGCCTTCTTCGACGAGGATGGGGACGGTGCGCTGGCCTCCGGCGATTTCGCGCATGCGCTGGCGGGCTGCAGGGTCGGCTTCTACATCGTACTCGACGAAGTCGCTGCGCTTCCACTCCAGCCAATCGCGCATTTCGCCAGTGTGGGGGCAGCGCGCGGCGCCGAAGAGTTCAAGCTTGGCCACGAGTGTGGACCCCCTGATTTTGCGCGTTCTGGTGCAGGGCACTCTGATGCAACATCTGCAACGATTCGCGTATCACGTGATAGATGCTGGCCTGCACTTCCTGAATGCGGGGGATGTAATCGCAATTCACAACCACGGGAAAGTCGGCGAGGTGCTTGCGCTTGATTTCTCCGCCGTCGTAGCCGAGCAGCGCTACGGTCAGCATGTTGCGCTTGCGCGCTTCTTCGAGCGCCATGATGATGTTGCGCGAGCCGCCGCTGGTGGAAATGGCGATCGCTATATCTTCAGGGCGGGCTTGCGCGATCAACTGGCGAAGAAAAATTGCGTCGGTGCCGATATCGTTGGCGACTGCGGTGATGTTCGCTGGCTCGAGCGAAAGCGAAACTGCCGGGATGGATTGATAACCGTGCGGCGGGAGCACGCAGTCGATGGCGAAATCGTTGGCGTCGGTGGCGGAGCCTCCGTTGCCGAAGAGGATCAGTTTGCCGCCTTGGCGGACACGCTCGTGAATTGCTAGGGCGGTGCTGGCGATCTGACCGGCTTCTTCGCGGGCTACCTGCTCGCGGAGTTTGGTGTCGTCATGGGCCTTCATCAGAATGGACGACGCGACTTCGGCAACCAGATTGCCGGTTCCTTGTTTTTCTGTTCCCAGAAATGGGTAGAGAAATCCGGAAGCGCCGACTTCGTGGCCTAACTCGCGATGCTCGAAGAATACGTGTACCGTTTCCCAGAGGGTGTGATAAAGGATCTCGATCATCTCCTGGTGCATGAAGGGATCTTCGCTGGCCGCTTCAACTGCGTAAGAGCCTTCGACGCCGGGTAGGGCGAACGTCATCGCGCCTTTCTGATGGGCGTGCTGGAGTGCGGCCCAGACTTCCGAATCGCCTTCGGGTGGGCCGAATCCCATGACGATGTCTTCGGGATGGAGTATAGCTTCGAGCCATGGCCGGAATAGGACCGAGAGATCGAGCGCGGGTAGAGCGCGTTTGCCGACTATCACGGGGTGAACGAATTCTACCGAGACGTGCTGCGCGTCGGTGGCGTAGGGCCCGCGGCCGAAGGCGAGCAGGCGGCCTCCGCGGAGAAAGCGTTCGGACATTTCGCGGCAGGCTTCGGCCAGGCGCGGGGCTTCGCGGGCGAAGAAGGTTTCGAAGAGTTGGTTGCGTGCGAGGAGACGGGCTTCGACGTGAGTGGCGAGTTGGTTCGTGGTGGCTGCGTTGTCGGTCACGGGGAAATTCGTTTTCATCTTTGTCTATGTCTATCGATGCGGCGCCAGCCTGAAAGCTACAGGTCGATACGGATCCCGTTTCGTCTAGCAGATGCGCGGGAGTGGGTCGCCAACCAGCATATCTACGATTCGGCTGCCCCCGTAGAGGGTTGTCACGAGCACGGTTCCGGCGGGCTGTTCGCGTACTTCGCCGATCACTTGCGCTTCGTTGCCGCCGGGCGCAAGGCTCAGAGCGTTGATTGCGGCGTCGGCATATTCGGGAGAGACGACGGCGAGGAACTGGCCTTCGTTCGCTATGTGAAGCGGATCGAGGCCGAGCAACTCACATGCGCCGCGCACGGTGTCGCGCACCGGAATTTGATCTTCGAAGAGGACCATGCCGAGACCGCAATCGCGGGCTAATTCATTCAAAGAGGTGGCAGCGCCGCCACGGGTTGGATCGCGCATCCAGCGGATGCCGGGGCCGGCGGCGCGAATTAGAGCCTCGACCAACGGGAGCACAGAACGCGTGTCGGAACGGAGATCGGCTTCGAGATCGAGTTCGCCACGCGCGAGCAGGATGGTGATGCCGTGATCGCCGATGGGGCCGGACAGCAGAATTCGATCGCCGACGCGGACCGAGAGCGGATCGATGGTGACACCGGGAAGCAGGCGGCCGATGCCGGTTGTGCTGATATACATCTGGTCGGCTTTGCCGTGCTCGACTACTTTTGTATCGCCGGCAGCTATACGCACGCCGGCGTTGCGCGCGGCTTTTGCCATGGCGCGAACTTCGGCTTCGAGGACTTGCGTAGGCAGTCCGGCCTCGAGTACGAAGGTGACTACGAGAGCTTCGGCTTTCGCGCCGGAGACCGCGAGATCGTTCACTGTGCCGTTTATGGCGAGTTCGCCGATGGAGCCTCCGGGAAAAGTCAGCGGCTTGACTACGAAGCTGTCAGTAGTGATGGCGACCGTAGTTCCGTTGATATCGACGTGGGCGGCGTCGCCGAGGGGACCGGGAGCGGCACCGTAGAGCAAGGGTGCGAAGAGGCCTTCGACTAATTTGCGGCTGGCTTTGCCTCCAGCTCCATGGGCCATTTCGATTTGCGGGTCGCGGAAGCGCGTGGGAGCGGCGTCGGCGGGCGTGGCGGCGGGAGCGATCGGAGGCTGAGGCGTCAGGCGATCGAGCGTCAGGCCATCGGTCATTAGCCCGCTAAACTCAGAGTTACCATTGCTGCCTTGCGGTGTTCGTAGTTGTAATACGCGGCGCATGATCCTTCCGATGAAACCATGAGTGCGCCGATAGGATGCTCCGGCGTGCACTCGCGTCCAAAAAGTTTACATTGATGCGGCTTCAGCACGCCCTTCAACACTTCTCCACATTGCGCGGCTTTGGGGTCGGTGACGCGGATGCCGGGGACTTCGAAGCGCTGCTCCGTGTCGAATTCGGCGTACTTGTCGTTGATGCGCAGTGCGGATTGCGAGATAAAGCCGAGGCCGCGCCATTCGAAGTAGGGACGCAGTTCGAAAACTTCGGCCATGGCCTTGAGCGCCGCGCGATTGCCCTCCCAGGGAACTACGCGCTTGTATTGATTTTCGACTTTGGCCTCGCCCGCGTTTAGTTGGCGCAGAAGCATGACTATTGATTGCAGCATGTCGAGCGGCTCGAAGCCGGAGACTACGATGGGCTTGCGCTCGTTGTGCGCGATCCATTCATACGGGCGGCAGCCGATGACGGTGGAGACGTGGCCGGGGCCGATGAAGGCGTCGAGACGCATGTCGGGGGAATCGAGAATCGCGCGAATGGCGGGGATGATGGTGACGTGGTTGCAGAAGACAGAAAAGTTGTGGATGCCTTCGGAGCGGGCGCGCATGATGGTGAGCGCGGTGGAGGGCGCGGTGGTTTCGAAGCCGATGGCGAAAAACATTACGTGCTTTTCGGGATTGAGGCGGGCGAGTTTGAGAGCGTCGGCGGGCGAGTAGACGATGCGAACGTCCATGCCGCGGGCTTTGTGCTCGAGCGGACTGCCTTGCGTGCCGGGAACGCGCATCATGTCGCCAAATGCGGCGAAGATGACATCGGGTTCGTGCGCGATGGCGAGGCCATCGTCAATTCTCCCCATGGGAAGAACGCAGACGGGGCAGCCGGGGCCGTGGATCAGTTCGATGTTTTCCGGAAGGATATCTTTCAGGCCGAAGCGGTAGATGGCGTGGGTATGTCCGCCGCAGACCTCCATCATGCGGTAGTGGCGTTCGGTGCCGGCGAGGCGGCGAATTTCGTCGGCCGTTTTTGAAATCAGTTCAGGTTCGCGGAACTCATCTACGAATCTCATGCCGATTCCTCACGCACGGGCTGGGCTTTCATTGGCTGGACGCGGGCGGGCGTCAATTCATGTCCTCCAAGCCGTAGCCTTTGACTTCCTGCATCGCGCCGTCGATTTCGCCGAGCATACGAAGAGTGTTCATCTGGTCGGCGGCATCCTGTTCGCTGATCTTGCTCATGGCGAAGCCGACGTGGACGAGCACCCAGTCGCCGGGTACCGGCTTGTCGTCCTGCAAAAGGCCGAGATCAATCCTGCGGCGGACGCCGACTACTTCGACGAGAGCGGAATCTTGGTTGTCGGCGGAAATCTCGACGATCTTTCCTGGTATGGCTAGGCACATTCGGTATACCTCGTCTTTGGTCGTTCGTCTTTGGTCATTCGTCGTCGGCCGAGCTGCGGCCAGCAACATTCAGTTCTGTTTGCGCGCGGTTATGTCGAACGACAGCTTTAGTTCGTCCTTCAGCTTGATGGTTCCACCCGCGGCGGAAACGGGCTTAATCTCGTAATCGCTTTGGCGCACGGAGAACTCTCCTGCGGCGCGGAGTGTCTCGCCATTCAGCGAGACGCGCGCGGAGACGGGCTGCGTCCGTTTTACTCCGTGCAGCGTCAGCTCTCCATTCAATGCGACCCAATATTGGCCTTCGCCGGTTTTACTGGCGGTGAGGCGCGAACACTCGTAAACAATATCGGAGTAGGAATCGGACTCGAGAACTTCCTCGTGCATGTTGCGGTTGATTTCGGTGCGATCTTTTTCGCTGATGTCATCGGTATCGGTGAGCGAAGCCGCATGGATCAAGAGCCGCAACGAACTTTTTTCCAATGCGTCAGGATTCAAGGAGATCTCGCCTTCGAAGTCGGGAATCGAGATGTTCGGGTTATGACCAAAGACAGAAAGCAGGCCAGTGGCAAATGCCTGAACGGTGAACTTACCTCCCTTGGCGTCAATGATGTAGCGAATGGTGGCAGCCTCCGGTGTCTCTGCAACGTTTAAGGCGTGATGCACTAGAAAGACCTCCTGGCAATTAGACTGCTCCCGCACATAAAGTCCTACGCTGCAGTTGCCGCTTTGCGAGCCAGCACGTAGAAAGAGAATTTCAACTCATCCATAAGTTTCAGAGTGCCACCGGCGATCGATGCGATGCGAATGTCGTAGTCGGTTTGCAGCAAGGTAAACGAGCCGTGAGCGCGGATGCTGTCAACTCCGAGAGACGCTTGGGCGCCAACATCCTGTTCATTTGAAACGCCATGAAGAGTAAGCCTGCCACGCACATTGACGCGATAAAGATCGTCTTTCATTTTGTCGGTAATCACACGCGTGCTTTCGTAAGCAATTTCCGGAAACTTCGCCGATTCCAAGACCTCGTGGTTCATGATGCGGTGAAGCTCGCGGCGATCGGAGTCCGGCATTTCGTCCAAAACCTCCAGCGAAGCTGGCTTCACGCGAATGTGAATGGAAGCTGCGTCGAAGTCACCTGAAGCCACGTCGATTACGCCCGTCCAATCACGTATTGCGATTTTAGGGCTGTGAGCGATTGCCGCGATCAGTCCGTTCGCAAAAGCCTGCACCGTGAACTGGCTGGTTCGCGGATCGATTACGTAACGAGTGCTGCTAGAACTAGCCGCTGCGGAACTGGTGGCCATCGAAGTAGCCCTCCGTTAGCTTTCCGATACGATAGCACCTAACCGCAGAGCTTGCTAACTCCGAACGAAGCGACTTACGCGTTTCGGGACCCGCGTTTTACATCGAGCGCAATTTCAAATAGCGATCCAGATCGGGCAGTGCGCCCTGAGCGAGATCGCCGAGGCCGAACTGGCCGAGATAGCGCCTGGCGATTGGATTGGAAAGAATAAGACCCGCGCCGAAAACGATAAGCGCTACGCCACTGAGCATGAAGAGCGTGTCTTTGTCGCTGAAGCTTCCGTTCGAATTTTCGCTTGCCACGGCAGTCTCCTTTTATTTACTGAGTTGAATCGATATTGGATTCGGGTAGATCAGTCGAATGTTTCTGTCGATCATTTCTGTCGATTAAAGACTGCACCAGTTTAACCGCATCGTCGAGTGCGGCTTCCACTGGCGCGCTTAATCCCATCTTACCTTCTTCTCCACCGAGAGTTTCGGGCTCGCAGCCGACGAGCAGGATGTTTTTCAATTCGATATTCATGGCGCGGGCCGTGCGCAGAACGCTTACTGGGTTCATGGCGTGAGCTTCGATGGTGGGTTGCGAGGCTTGCCCGTCGGTTGCGGGTTCGTCGAGAGCTTTTAAATCGGGCTCGATGACGTAGAGGGTGCCGGGCGCCTGGCCGTGCGGGCAGGCGTCGACGAGGATTGTGGTTTCGTAGCCGTCTTGCAGCGCATAGGCGAGGTCGAAGCCGCGAATGCCGAAATCGACGACGCGTACGCTCTGGGGCAGTTGCAGACCGGCCATACGGCGAACTACTTCGACGCCGAAGGCGTCATCGCCGAGGAAAATATTGCCGATGCCGGCGACGAGGATGGTTGGCTTCTGCACGGCGGAAGCTTGCGGGTAATCTTCGGGCGAGAGTGGTTCGACTTCTTCCGCGTCAAAAAAGAAGCGATGGCCGGGTTGACGGAGCAGTCCCATATCTTTGCCGGGATCGTTGTCGAGAACTACGCAGACGTGCTGCTTGCCTTCGTAATCCTGCTCGATGCATTCGACGGTGGCGATCTGACCGGCGAGCGCGATGTCCATCACATCTCCGCCTTTGCGGGGACGCAGGCGCACGCGGCTTCCCGGCCGGACTTCGACTCCGGAGATATCCAGATGATCGAGCGGAGTTTTTTCTTCGAGGAGTTGCCATTCCCATTCGTTCATTGGGTTTCCTCCTGGTGTGATGGAGGCTCGACTGGCCGCAGGTTTCTGAGCACGCCGTGCAACTTCATTAACTGTTCGACCGGCATGGTTTCTGTGCGCTCGAGCATCTGGCGGGCGCGCTCGTCGGACTGGCTCATCTCGCGCTTTTCTTCGTCGGTCAGCGTCATGATGCGCAGGGAGAGAATCTCGTCAATTTCGGTGCCGTCGAACAAATCTCCGGCGCTCTCGGGAGCGATTTGCGGATAGTCGTAGAGAATGATTGGCGACGAGAGAACGGTGTCACATTGTCCTTCTTCGCCGACCAGCACCGGCCATGTGCCTTCGTTCTTGCAACTCGCGGCCAGTTCGCTTAATTGCTCCGGGGGCGCGAGCAGAGAGATGAACTTTCCATTCTGCACGCCGAGGACGGTGTGCGTAGAGGCGAGGGAACTCAATAGGGCATCTTCACGCGTGGCCTGATGTGCGGCGGCGAAAGGCGTGCGGTTGCGAATGCGCACGCTAACTTTGAACAAATCATCGCTCAGGCGCTCGCTTCTGACTTCGAGCATCGCCTGGAGCATGCGCCGCTCGCGGATGATTACTGCGGCGATTGGACCTTCCCTATCGCGCAGATATTCGAATTCTTTTCCTTCGGGAAAAGTGAAAGACTGCAAGAGCGGCGATCCGACGAGCGCTTCGGGGCTGCAGATCGGCAGAATCACTTCTCGCTCAACCGCTTCTTGCCAGGGTTGGTAGACGCGACCCACCACTTCGAGTCTCGGCACCAGATGGAATTCTGGCGCTTCTCCGGACGGCAACTCGCTCACGGGATTGTTGAATTCCCCAACCGAGCGTGCGACCAGCTGAAGAAAGCGCACGCGGATTTCCAGTTCGGTCGACGAGTTGGCTTCGACCAGGCATTCCGTTTGCATGGTCCAAGCCTCGGTGCCTTTTTGCGCTTCGCTGTAGGATTGCGGGACGAGCACGCCGAAGTTCCAACGCTGCTGATTTTTTACGGACGATGGGCGGTAGGGATAGAGCATGTATCCCTCGTAGAGCACCGCCTTCGCGATCTTGTCGACCGTCGCGAGATTCATTTGCGCGCCCTCATTGGATCACCGTCTCTTCCACGGGAATAAGACTCTCAATCGCTTCTTCCCAGGTGGGAATGCCTTGCCGGACCTTGTATTGATGCAGACGGTCGAAAGCGTCTTTGTGCAGGCAAAGCCAGGCGCTGTTGGGATAGTAAGATTCCATCATGTCGCGCCAGACTTTTACCGGGAGCTTGAATCGAGTTTCCTTGTCCCATGAAATGGGCGCGACTTGCAAGCTGCCTTGCGGACTTGCGTAGAACACCGTGCCGCTGAACTGGACGCAGAGAGGGACTTCGCCATCTGAGAGGCCGTCGAAATATTTTGTGGCAGCGACATTGAAATCGAAAGTGCACGGGACCGGGAGATCGACTACTGTTGTGCCCTGGAATGACGGCACGACTATGCTGGCGTGGGTCCAGAGCAGATTTTTCAGAGTCTGGCTCCAGCGGCTGGGATCGTCGAAAAGGTCGCGAAGTTTTGCTTGATCTCCTGGGGTGTATTTTCGGCGAGTGGTTTCAATCTGAATCTGACAGCGCAGAGCGACGGTATGAATGGTTTCGTTTGGATCGGAAGTGCTCAGGCGGAGCTTCAAGGCAAGCAGGGGCGAAGCGGCATTGGAAACGACCTCGGCGCGCTCAACCTGAAAGTTCAAATCAGGCATGAGACTCCTCTTGACTCTGAGGTGGGCTCTGCGCGGGACTCTGAGCTTTGATCTGAGCCGGGTTGACCTCTACCGCCCGCGCTTTCAGACTGCTGAAGAATTCGCCGAGTTCTTTCCACACTTCCGTGCCGCCGGAAAGACCCTTCCAGTGCATGCGAATGAGTCCCACTAGCTTGTAGCATTCGTCGATGGGAAGCAGGAAATAGTCGGCGGCGGAGTATCCCCGGGAATAGCCTAGACGGTTGACCAGCAGGCCCTCCGCATCGGACTCCATTTCATTCAGAATCGGATTGCGGGCGACGATGTCGTTCCAGGATTCGAGAGCCAGCAACGATTCGGTTGCGCCGGCCGGGCTGGGATAGAGAGCGACCACGCGGTTCTCAAGGCTGCTGCGGAAAAAGAACGCCATGTTAATGGGGACCATCAAAGCGTTCCACTCGGCATCGTTGAGATTGAAACCGGGAATGGAGCGGACGCGGCGCGGGACTCGCTTGAACTTGATTCCCTGGCCGCTGAACAGCAGGGCACAGGCGTCACAGGTGCAGAGAATCTTGCGCTGTGCTACTTCGATCAGGTGCGGGTGATCGGGGCGCAGGCCCAGGCTGCACAGTTCGCAACGCTCGAGCGGGCGCTGGCGGCGGGCGAACTGACGCAGCGTTCCGAAGCCGTCAGCGGATTCTGTAAAGTGTCCTGCGCTCATGATTGCAAAATCTCCAACCTCTTTGCATTGCCGGCGTACTTTTAATCCGTGCCTTGCGTTTGAACCATCGGCGCCGCGACGTTGCTCATCAACTTGTCTAACCCCACAAATCCAGATGCGGGTTTCTCTTCGAAGCCTTCGATTACCAGAGAAGTCAAATCCGGCGCCGCGTCGTACATTGTTCCTTCTAACGTCGCCTGTAAAGTTTTCGCGGTTGAGCCGCAGGTATGCGAGCCAGTTTCTACACGCAGGCGGATGGCGCCTTCGTTTATGCTGACGAGTTCAACTTCGCAACCCTGTTTGCGCAACTGCGGGCGCACTTTGTCGACTGCTTTGACTACGCGGGTTTCCAGATCTTCGGGATGGAGGCCGTAGAGAATGAGTACGCTGCTGACCAGGGGATCGCGACCAAGGCGGTCGATGATGGCCATTCCTTGCTCTCCTGCATCGGCGACGATGTCGAGAGCTTTCTCGATGGCCGCACCATGCAGATCCATCAGCGACTGCATCAAGGTTTTCGTTATCGCCCTGACGGCGGGATCAGTACTTGATTCAATCTCTTGAACCAGTTTGCCGATGCGCTGCATTTCTTCGCGAAAATCTCTACTGTCGGCCACGATGCTCCTTGTCAAAAGCTTTTCAATCTACAAAAAAACAGGAGTGAGAGTGCAGTTTCGAGATGCCAGTTTTCTCGGATCAAGCCAACTGGCGATTCTTGGCAGCGACCACCCTCACTCCTCTATAACCACGAACCGCGTTCAGGGTTGCAGGCCAAACATTGGAGAATGATGCGTCTTCAACACTTTGCCGTTGCCCAGGTACATGTGAACGCCGCACGGCAAACACGGATCGAAGCTGCGCACGGCTCGCATTATATCGATCCCTTTGAATTTATCGGGACCGTTTTCTTCGAAGATTGGAGTGTTCTGCACCGCGTCCTCGTAAGGTCCGGGAGTGCCATAAATATCGCGTGGATTGGCATTCCAGGGTGTTGGAGGATACGGATGATAGTTCGCGATCTTACCTTCTTTGATGACGACGTGATGCGAAAGTACGCCGCGCACTGCCTCGTGGAAGCCGCAACCAATGGCTTCTTCAGGCACTTTGAAATCCGTCCAGGTCTTGGTGTGACCGGCGTGCAGTTCGCCTAGCGCCTTTTCCATAAAGTGCAAAGCGGCGCAGGCAGCGTACACCTGGAAGTAAGTTCGGGCGCGGTCGCGTTCGATGGCGTTGCTCCATTTGGGAATCTTCCACTCGAATTCGACCTCGGGCAGCGACGTTGTCTTCGGCAGGTACATTTTTACGCTGTGACCAGTCGATTTGATGTAACCGATATCAACCAGCCCGGCAAGCGCGGTTGCCCAGAGGCGAGCGATCGGTCCACCACCGGTATCCATCGCTAAGTGATCGCCCGTGCGCTTGTCAAACCAGCGCGGCGACATAACCCAGGTGTACTTGCCGCCGAAGTCGCGCTTTTGCGGACGGGGAATCGTGGTCTGATTCCAGGGATGGTTCTTGTCGACTGGATTGCCAAGAGGATCGGTCTTGACGAAGGTTTGCGAACTCTTCCACTCGTCGTAATAAGAACTGCCGAGCAGAATGCGAATGTTCAGGTTGATATCCACAAGATCGGTGGTGACGAGCTTGCCATCGACCACGATGCCCGGAGTGACGAACATGCTGCGGCCCCAGTTCGTCATATTCTTGTAGGTATAGTCGCAATGATCGGGATCGTTGAACGATCCCCAACAAGCGAGCAGCACCCTGCGGCGACCGACCTCTTCATAACCGGGAAGCGCTTCGTAAAAGAAGTCGAAGAGGTCGTCGTGCAGGGGCAGAACCTTCTTCATGAATTCGACATACTTCATCAGGCGAACAAGGTAGTCGGTAAAGAGCTGAATGGTTGGAACGGTGCCGACTCCGCCGGGATAAAGAGTGGAAGGATGAACGTGGCGGCCTTCCATGAGGCAGAACATTTCGCGTGTCATGCGGCTCATGACCAGAGCTTCGCGATAGAAAGTTCCGGTAAACGGATTAAGCGCGGTCATGATGTCGGAGATGTTCTTGTATCCGTGCAGGTTGGAATGCGGAGCCGGAGTCGACTGCGCTTTCGCCCAGACTTTTGGATTGGTTTCTTTGACCATCTGCTCGCAGAAATCGACGCCGACCAGATTGTCCTGGAAGATGTTGTGATCGAACATGTACTCGGCGGCTTCGCCGAGGTTGACGATCCATTCGGCGATTGGAGGCGGTTTGATGCCGAACGCCATATTTTGCGCATAGGTGGCGCAGGTGGCGTGGTTGTCGCCGCAGATTCCGCAGATGCGGCTGGTGATGAAGTGAGCATCGCGCGGGTCTTTGCCCTTCATGAAGATGCTGTACCCGCGAAAGATGGACGAGGTGCTGTGACACTCGGCCACATGCTTGTTCTCGAAGTCGATCTTGGTAAAGATGCCCAGGCTGCCCACGATTCGGGTGATCGGGTCCCAGTTCATTTCCACCAGATTCCGTTTCTTGCTCGGAACGTCAGTAGTAGGTGCGGCAATAGTGCTCATTCGATCGCTCCTTTGGATTCTCGATCTTTCACTGGTTCCCTTAGTGCCTTTGACTTTATTAGTACGTTCTGGCGTGGTATCCGGTGGTCAGCTCGGCTCGTGCATGCCGCCACTTCGGTTCTTTATTAACGGTGGACTGGGTCATGGAGCGCAAGGCACGGATGCCGCGTCCGTAGGCGCCGATGGCTGCGCTGGAGACTTTCGCGCCGGGCGGTTCATCCATGAAGGGCATGAACTTGTCGGGGAATCCCGGCATAGTACATCCAATGCAGATGCCGCCTACGTTGGGGCAGCCGCCGATTCCGGCCATCCAGCCGCGCTTGGGCACGTTGCAGTTTACGACCGGGCCCCAGCATCCAAGTTTCACGATGCACTTGGGCGAGCCGTAGACTTCGGCGAAGTCGCCCTGCTCGTAGTAGCCGGCGCGATCGCAGCCTTCGTGAACCGTCTTGCCGAAGAGCCACGTGGGTCGTAGTTGATCGTCGAGCGGAATCATGGGCGCCAGTCCGGCTACTTGGTAGAGCAGGTAGAGAACGGTTTCCATGAAGTTGTCAGGCTGCACCGGGCAGCCGGGGACGTTGACGATGGGAAGGCCGGCTTTTGACTTCCAGTCCCAACCGAGATAATCGGCGAGGCCCATTGCGCCCGTGGGATTGCCTTGCATGGCGTGAATGCCGCCGTAGGTGGCGCAGGTGCCGCAGGCCACGATTGCCAAGGCCTTGGGGGCGAGGCGATCGATCCACTCGTTGGTGGTGATGGGCTGTCCGGTTTTTGGATCGGTACCGAGGCCGGCCCAGTAGCCTTCCTTCTTGATCTTTTCGTTGGGAATCGAACCTTCGACTACCAGCACAAAAGGTTCGAGCTGGCCTTTCTCGGCCATGTACCAGAATTTCATGAAGTCATCTCCGTTCTCATAAGCGAGGACGGGATTGTGCAGGTGCACCTTGGGGAGTCCGGGGATCGCTCCCAAGATAACGTCTTCGATGCTGGGTTGAGTAGCTGCAGTGACTGAAACCGAGTCTCCATCACAGCCCAGACCGGCGGTGATCCAGAGGATGTGCACCTCGGCGACAGGCGATGGTTTTTGCGTAACTCGACCGTAGGGAACTGTTTCTGCTGCCATAGTTCTCCTTTCCGACATCAACCGTTAAGAACGGAGGCCGACGATTATTGAGTTGGGAATCGCACTCGGAAGAAGACAGACCAAGAGCGGTTCCCTAATTTGTTGACTAAGGTTCCTGAGTTTGAACGCTAAGTGTGCGTCGGTAGAATCAACAATAGGGGGCATACCGTACAAGCGGGAGGGCCACATTTTCAGCTGGGTGGTATCACTATTTTTTGTATCGGGGATTCCCTGATTGGCGGAAAAGTACACAGAATAATCTGCTACGTTGTCTTTTCGTTCATGTTCCACTGGATGGCGTGCTGCATAAGTTCGCGGGCGCTGCGCAGCGACAGCTTTTCCTTGATGTGGGCCTGATATGACTCGACAGTTTTTATGCTGAGGTGGAGCTCTTCGGCGATCTGGCGGGTGCCGTGGCCTTCGCCGATGAGGCGGAAGACTTCGAGTTCGCGGTCGCTGAGATCGGCGATGGAGGAGTCTCTTAGAGTGCCGGCGCCGGTGATGTAATGTTTGAGCATCTTGTTGGCGATGCGATCGCTGACATAAATCTCACCGCTTAGAATGCGGCGGACGGCCACCAGAACTTTTTCGGTAGCCTCCTGTTTCATGATGTAGCCATTTGCGCCGGCGCGGAGCGCGCGTTCGGCGTAGATCAACTCATCGTGCATGGAGAGAATCAGCACCGGCAGGCTGGGATGCGTGGTGCGGATGGTTTTCAGCAGGTCGAGGCCGTCGGGGCCATTGAGGGAAATATCGACGATGAGCACATCGGGATGCGCTGAGGTGAGCACATGCAGCGCGCCCATAGACTCTTCGGCTTCGCCGCAAACCACCATGTCGGATTCGCGGTTGATCAGCAGCGCCAGCCCCTGGCGCACGATGGGATGGTCGTCGACTACAAGAATTCTTTTCTTGGCGGGCTGATGCTGCGGTTTGGGAGCCAGGCTCATGCGTTAACTTTTTCCTGCTTCACTTGATTTCTTCGTTCCCATCCAAAGGCAGGACTGGGAACAAACACGTGACCATGGTGCCGCCGGTTGAGATTCGTTGCACTTCGAGAGAACCTCCGACCATTCTGGCACGGTAGTTCATCAGATGCAGGCCCATTCCCTTGGTGCCCGGAGCGATAGCGCCGATTCCGTATCCGTCATCCTGAATGGTAAGCGTACCCTGATGCTGGAGTACAGCGAGGCGAATCAGGATCTGGCGGGCGTGACCGTGCTTGATTGCATTGTTCACCGCTTCGCGGGCAATGTAGTAAAGATGTGTGGCCACCGTGTCATCGTGAATGAGCACGGGAGCAAAACATTGGAATCGGCAGCTGACCGCGAATAAATCTTCCACCTCGCCTGCCCATTGCTGCAGTGCTGACATGAGTCCTTCCGCGTCAGATACAACGGGGAGCAATCCGCGCGCGAGTTCGCGTGTTTTGTGGATCGCCTCGTTCACCAGGGTGACGATCTTGGCGGCGTCGGCGGCTTCCGGCAGATTTTTTTCGGCGAGCTTGTGTTCCTGCACTTTGCTCATGAAGGCGATGCCGGTGAGATGCTGGCCCAGTCCATCGTGCAAATCTTGACCAATGCGGCGCTGTTCGCGGGCGCTAATCTCAAGAATGGTTTTTTCCAGGTGCTTGCGTTCGGTAATGTCGCGAATCGCACTCGAAACCAGCACGCCCTCTTCGGTTTCGAGTGGACTGAGACTGATTTCGACAGGGAACTCGCGGCCATCTTTATGCAGGCCATAGAGCTCGTTGCCGGTGCCCATGGGACGCACGCGCGGTTCGCCGAAAAAATGTTTGCGGTGTTCGGGATGTTTTTGCCGCAATCGTGCGGGGACTAGAAGTTCAAGTTCTTTTCCCAGCAACTCTTCGCGGCGGTAGCCAAACAACTTCTCTACCTGCGCGTTGACCAGAACAATTTTGCCTTCGCGATTGACGACTACAACCGCATCGGGCGCGGCTTCCAGCAGGCCGCGGAACTTGGCTTCAGCACGCTTGCTGACGTTGCGCTCTTCCTGCAAGGCTTCTTCGGTGCGCTTCAGATCGGTGATATCGAAACCCACTCCGTGAATGAACCAAGGCTCGCCGCTTTCCTTGCGAATCATTTTTGCTTCGCAATGAAACCAGATGACGCGGCCATCGCGTGAAACCACGCGATACGAGGAACGCAGCGGATTGCCGGTGAGAAACATCTCAGCCGCTTCTGCGCTCCAGCGCTGCTTGTCGTCGGGATGAATGTGCCGGTACCAGCGGACGGGATCCTCCAGCCACTCTTCCTGAGAAAAACCCAGCGCGGCTTCGATCTGAGGGCTGACGTAGGCTTCGCCGATTCCGCGATCGAGATATGCCATGAACACCACTGCGGGAATCTGCTCTACCAGCGCGCGATAGCGCGCCTCGATATTGGGCAGCTGCGCGTCGCTGTCACCATCTTTGGACCAGCCCTGATCCAGCTTTTCTGGCGGATAGACGACGCGTTTCGCCTTGGCGGGAGTGTGGCTCTGGCTAAAGACTCCGGCCAAGCCCTGAAGAATTTCCTCGGCCTGCGAGGGAGTGAGATCGGGCTCGTCAGCCGAAGGCGCATGAGCGTCAGCGGCACCGTTCGTTTGTTTTGGCCGCGAAAACGAAACCATCAGTCACTCCCAGAACAAGTACCTAGTACCTAGTACCCAGAAACGCGGCGTTGACTCGGTACTAGGTACTTGGTACTCGCACACTATACTGCCGTCCGCTTGCGCCAGCTCGGTTCCTTATTTAACGAGGATTGCGTGAAGCGGCGCAAGGCGTGAATCGCGCGTCCGTAAGTTTGAACCGCGGCCGAAGACAAAAGCGAACCGGGCGGCTGATTCATGAAAGGCATGAATTTGTCGGGAAAGCCAGGCATGGTGCATCCAATGCAGATGCCGCCAACGTTGGGGCAGCCGCCAATGCCGCCCATCCATCCGCGTTTTCCAACGTTACATTGAACTACCGGACCCCAGCATCCTAACTTCACGATGCAGAGCGGCGATCCGTATTCTTCAGCGAACTGCGCCTGCTCGTAGAAGCCGCCGCGGTCGCAGCCTTCGTGCACGGTGTTGCCGAAAAGCCAGGTGGGGCGCAACGCTTCATCGAGCGGAATCATGGGCGCGCGGCCTGCGGCCATGTAAAGCAAATACAGAAGCGTCTCCATGAAATTATCGGGCTGCACCGGACAGCCGGGCACGCACACGATGGGAATCGCCGCTTTCGATTTCCACTTCCAGCCCAGGTAATCGGGCAGCCCCATGCATCCCGTGGGATTGCCTTCCATGGCGTGAATGCCGCCGTAAGTGGCGCAGGTTCCCGCCGCAACCACCGCCCACGCGTGAGGCGCGAGACGATCGATCCATTCACAGGTAGTGATCGGTTGGCCGGTCTTTGGGTCAGTGCCGAGCGAGGCCCAGTAGCCTTCCTCCTTATTGTGTTCGTTCGGGATGGAGCCTTCGACGACAAGAATAAAATTGTCGATCTTGCCTTCGGCGGCTTGATGGAAAGGTTTTAGAAAATCATCGCCGTTCGCCAAGGCGAGAAAGGGATTGTGCAGGTTTACTTTTGGAGTCCACGGCAGTGCGCCGAGGACGACTTCTTCGATGCTGGGCTGAGTGGCCGCGGTCATAGCGATGGTGTCGCCGTCGCAGCCTAACCCGGCGGTAATCCAGAGCACGTCGATTTCTTTGATTGCTTCTTGCTTGATCGCGCCGCGCTCGTCGGGCATTGTCACGGCGGCTATTCTATCAAGTAATCTGGCCTAGCCTCATTTTGCTCGGTCCGGCTGAGAGCTTGTTCGAATACAAAGCCATGCCGACGACGGCATCCATGCCGAGCGCTTCGAGATTGTCGATCTCCTGTTGCGTCGTGATGCCGCCGGCGACTATCAGGCGACGGGATGTGGCTTTGCGGATTGCCAGCACGGTTTCCATCGGGATTCCGCCCATCAAACCTTCTGTGTCGATATTGGTATAGAGGAAAGTTTCGCAGAATGGTTCGAGAGCGCGAATCATGTCGAAGGCGGTAATCGTGGTTTCTTTGCGCCAGCCGTCGATTGCAACGCGTCCGCCGCGAGAGTCGAGCGCAAACACCAGCGCCGCTGTGCCGAGTGCATTCGCCAGCGTGGCGGCGAATTCTGTGTTGATCTGAGCGTTCTTTATTAGCGACGACCCGAGGATGACTCGGTGCGCACCGGCTTGCAAAACTTCGCGCGCAATTTCGACGTTGTGAATTCCACCGCCTACCTGGCAAGTGAGGCGCTTTGAGATTTGAGCCAGGAGTTCCCGGTTGTTGCCCACTCGCTTCGCTGCATCGAGATCAATGACCTGCACCAAGGGATATTTTGAGAAGCGCTCTATCCAATAATCGAAGTTGTCGAACTCCAGCGCTTTTTTCTCGCCTTGCACTAATTGCACAATCTTGCCGCCCATCAGGTCGATCGACGGAATCAGCATGGCCACCTCACCGGGATGCCGGCGTCGCTCAGTTCGCTTTTGAGTTCGCCGATGTTTTCGAGGCCGAAGTGGAAGATGGAAGCGGCCAGCGCTGCGTCGGCACGGCCTTCGCGAAATACCTCGATGAAGTCGCGCGCCGATCCTGCGCCGCCGGAGGCGATTACAGGAATCGAAACTGCTTCGGCCACAGCGCGCACCAGTTCGCAATCAAAGCCAGATTGAGTTCCGTCGCGATCCATCGAGGTCAGCAGGATCTCGCCCGCGCCGCACGCAGTCGCTTCCCGCGCCCAATCGACGGCGTCGCGGCCAGTGGGCACGCGCCCACCTGAGATATAAACTTCAAATCGGTCGCCGGTGCTTCTGGCATCGATGGCCACTACCACTGCCTGCGAACCGAATCTTCCGGCGATTGCGCCGATCAACGCGGGTTCGCGCACGGCAGCCGAATTGATGGCGATCTTGTCGGCGCCCGCATCGAAGACCGCGGCTGCGTCGTCGAGCTGGCGGATTCCTCCGCCCACCGTGAACGGAACGAACAGGGAATGCGCTGTGCTGCGAACGGCTTCCAGCAGGGTGTTCCGGTTGCCGCTGGTCGCGGTTATGTCGAGCAGAACGATTTCATCGGCGCCACTGCGGGCGTGCGCCGCGGCGCATTCCGCGGGATCCCCGGCGTCGCGCAGATTCTTGAAGCGCACGCCTTTCACGACGCGGCCACCATCCATGTCGAGGCAGGCGATGATGCGCTTGGTCAACATTAGAGTTCGCAAAAATTCTTCAAGATCGACAGCCCTACGTCTCCTGATTTCTCCGGATGAAATTGCACTCCGAAAATGTTGCCGCGTTCTACGGCGCCGGAGAACTGGAGTCCATATTCAGTGGCCGCCGTGGTCTCGGTAACGAGCGGTGCGTGGAAAGAATGTGTGTAGTAAACGAATGAGTTCTGTGCGACGCCTCGCAGTAGACGTGAGCCTTCTTTTGCTGCGACGGAATTCCAGCCGACGTGCGGCGATTTTACTGACGACGGAAACTGCCGGCACTTGCCAGGAAAGATTCCAGCTCCTGAGATGTCGTTACATTCTTCGCTGCCTTCGAAAAGCCATTGCATTCCCAGGCAAATTCCCAGGAGCGGCTTGCCCGTGGATGCGGCGTGCAGCAAGGCTTTTGCCATGCCAGACCGATCCAGGGTGCGCAGGGAAGAGAAATGTCCGACTCCGGGGAATACGATTTTGTCCGCTGTTGCCAGGGTTTGAGGCTGGTCAGTCACGAGGATTTCTGCGCCGAGATGGTCGAACGCCTTCTTCACGGAATTCAGATTGCCCGCTCCGTAATCCACGATGGCAATCATAAAAGCCCTTTCGTGCTGGGAAGCATGCGGGCCAGGCGTCGATCGCGCGAGCACGCCACGCGCAGCGCCCGTGCGAAGGCTTTGAAGAGAGCTTCGATCTTGTGATGGCTGGAGCGTCCGTAAAGCACGCGCGCGTGAATATTGGCGCGGGCGCCGCGCGCGAAGCCCTCGAAGAAATCGGACACCAACTCGACTTGAAGATCTCCCACGAACGCTGTGCGGACTTTCGTATCGACGACCGCAGCCGCGCGCCCTCCGAAATCCACGGCAGCCAGACCGAGAGTTTCATCCATGGGCATGACAAAGTAGCCGGCGCGAAGAATGCCGCGGCGATTTCCTAACGCGAGGTCGAAGACTTCGCCCAGAGCGATGCCGACGTCTTCGACAGTGTGATGCTGATCGACGTCGAGGTCTCCGACAGCGGAAAGTTTCAGATCAAATGCGCCGTGTCGCGCAAAGAGTTCGAGCATGTGATCGAGAAAACGGATTCCCGTCGAGACCTGATACTTCCCACGGCCCTCGATCGTGAGCGCGATCTGAATCTCGGTTTCCGCGGTCTTGCGATGCAGCTTCGCTTTTCTCATGCCGTCACCTCAAGGTGAGGCTTCATTTCGCGGACGACCTCGCGCAGCGCGGCTATCAGAGTCTGCGTGTGTTTCTCTGATCCCACGGTAAGGCGCACGCAGCCTTCGCATCCGGGATCGGTGTGCCGGTCGCGCACGAGAATTCCTCGCGCGCGCAACGCTTGAATGAATTCCGCGTAAGCGGGACCGATACGCACCAGCACGAAGTTGGCGCGACTCGGCCAGTAGTGCAGGCCGAGAGCGCCGAGTTCGCGTTCCAACGCCGCGCGGCTGCGTTGGACTTCGACAACGTACTGCGCGACAAATTCCTGATCTCCAATCGCTTCTGGCAACGCCGCCAGCGCCGCAGCATTTACGTTGTAGGGCGAAGCGACGCGGCGCACCATCGCAATCTGCTCGGCAGCCCCGGCAAGAATACCGATGCGAAGGCCAGCCAATCCGTAGGCCTTTGAGAAAGTTCGTGCGACAAGAACGTTTTCCGGCAACGGCATATGGCTGAGGATCGTCTCTCCGTGAAACTCGAAATAGGCTTCGTCCACCAGAAGCGCTGCGTGGGGCGCGGCTTCTGCAATCTTCAGCAAAACCTCACAAGCAACTGCCGCTCCCGTCGGATTATTCGGATTCGCCACAGCGATGAGACGCGTCTTAGGACTGATCCGCGAGAGCACGTCGTCTAAAGGGAATGCAAAGCTCGCGCCGGCGAGAACCTGTACTACGCGCCCGCCCTGGGCCTGAGCGAAAAGGGAATACATCGCAAAAGTGGGTACGACGATGAGTGCCTCGTCCCCGGGATTGAGATAGGTCGAGCACAGCAGATGAATGGCTTCATCGACTCCGTTCGTGAGAAGAACCTGCGCCGCATCGAGTCCGAGAAAGTTAGCCACTTCGCGTTCGACGGGCTCGCGCTCGGGATAGCGCGCGAGCGTTTCGGCGTCGAGCGAATGCAGCCTGGCTAACACGCGCGGCGAACAACCGATCGTGCTTTCGTTGAAATCAAGGCGCAGTCCCTGACGGCCAGCCAGGGGCGGGCGATAAGCGTGCAAGCTCTTCACTGCGGCGCGGGCTTCGAGCTTCATGAGCACCTCGCGCGCAGGGATTCAGCGTGGCCGCGCAGACCCTCGGCTTCAGCGAGCGCGATGGCCGGTGGCGCGATTTGCCGCATGCCTTCGCGGGAAACTTCCTGACACGCGATGATGCGGACGTAATCCAGCACACTCAGGCCGCCGCGCACGCGTGCCATCGCTCCCGTAGGCAACACATGATTCGGGCCTGAGATGTAATCTCCAGCCGCTTGGGGCGTAAACTCGTTGAAAAAGACCGAGCTGGCGTTCTGAACTTTCGGTGCCAGAGATTCCGGCAACGTGAGGTGCTCGGGCGCGATGCGGTTCGCGGTCTCGATCGCTTCGTCGAGCGAATCGACCACGAGGACCGCGCCACGGCGAGAGAGCGATTCAGCCGCAATTAAATTGTCCGGTGTGCGCCGCTGCACTTCGCTCTGTACGGCTTTCGCTAATTTAGACGAGTTCGTAATAAAGACGCAGAGCGCGTCGGGATCGTGTTCGCCCTGCGCGACCATGTCGCACGCGATGAAAACCGGATCACCTTTTTCGCTGATGATCACGGCTTCGGTAGGACCAGCCAAGAACTCAATGGCACAATCAAATGCAACCAACTTCTTGGCTGCCGTGACGTAGCGGTTGCCGGGTCCGACGATCTTAGTCACTCGCGGAATGCTCTTCGTGCCATAAGCTAAGGCAGCAATCGCCTGCGCTCCACCAATGCGGTAGAATTCGCGCACACCGAGAAACGCGGCTGCAGCGAAAGTTGCCTGCGCCGGGCGCGGCGACACCACGCGAATCTGCGGCACGCCGGCAACCTGCGCCGGAATCACCGTCATCAGCATCGTCGAGGGCAACGGATAGCGTCCACCTGGAACATAGCAGCCCACAGACTCCAACGGGCGAACAAGTTGGCCCACGGAAACTCCGCGATGAATTTCGCGCTGCCACTCTTCCGGTTTTTGCCACTCGCAGTAGCGGCGAATATTTTCCGCGGCCTGCTTGATCGCGTCTTGTAATTCCGGGGAAATGTTCTTCCAGGCTTCATGCAGTTCGTCTTCAGGCACGCGCAGAGATTCGCCTTTGCCTAGGCCGTCCCACTTGGCCGCGTACCGGCGTAAAGCTCGATCTCCGTTACGCTGCACATCGCGCACGATGCGCCGCACCGCGGGCTCAACCTCAGCAAGGTCAGTTGCGCCGCGCTGCTCAAGCGCTTGCACATACCTGTCGCGCTTGGGCCCGTCAAGAATGCGCAGGCGCATCACATCACCACCTTGTTCAGCGGATATTCGACGATCCCCTGTGCGTTCGCTTCTTTCAGTTTTGGAATCAGCGTCCACGCAGTCTGCTCTTCGATGATTGTGTTCACCGCGACCCATTCGCCATCGGCCAACGGTGCGACCGTCGGATTTTTCAACGCGGGCAGCAGCGCAAGAACCGCGGCCAACTCCGGCTTGCGGACATTGAGCATCAGCCCCACGCGGCCGTGCGCGGCCATGGCTCCCGAAAGCATCACTGCCAGATTCTCGATCTTGTGCCGCCGCGCGGGATCAGCCCAGGCCGCCTTGTTCGCGATGAGTTGCGTGTTCGACTCCAGCACTGTTTCAATGATTCGCAGATGATTCGCACGAAGAGAGCTACCGGTCTCCGTGACTTCTACAATGGCATCGGCGAGCAGCGGCGGCTTCACTTCCGTCGCGCCCCAGGAAAATTCAACTCGCACCGGCACGTTCCGGCTGGCAAAATAGTTCTTCGTAAAGCTCACCAGTTCCGTGGCCACTATTCGGCCCGCAAGATCTTCTGGTTTCTGGAAGCTGGAATCCTCCGGCACCGCGAGCACCCACTTTACTTTGCCCATGCTCTGTTTCGAATAGATCAGGTCGGTGACCGGGACGACTTCAAGACCGCTTTCGAGTACCCAGTCGAGGCCGGTGAGACCTGCATCGAGCGCTCCGTGTTCGACGTAACGTGCCATTTCCTGCGCGCGAATCAGCATGCATTCGATTTCAGGATCGTCGGTCGCCGCAAAGTAGGAGCGCGCATTCGTGTAAACGCGAAGTCCGGCGCGCGTAAACAGGCTGAGCGTGGCTTCCTGCAAACTTCCCTTGGGAATGCCCAGACGAAGTTTCATCGCAGCGCCTCTTTTTCTAATTTCAAAGATTGTTCGGACGCTTGCGGCGCCGCGCCCACCGTCAGTTCCTCGGTGAAGCACGATCTTGATCCCGTGTGGCAGACCTTGCCTTCGCCCAATACGCGAACGCGCATCAGCACTGTATCGTGGTCGCAGTCCGTCCACGCGGCGACAACTTCCAGGCGATTGCCGGAGGTTTCCCCTTTCGTCCAAAGCTTTTGCCGGGTACGACTGTAGAACGTGACGAAGCCCGTGAGCAAAGTCGCCTGCAGTGCTTCGCGGTTCATGAAGCCGAGCATGAGCAACTCCGAAGTGGCCGCATCCTGAATCACGGCGGGTATAAGGCCTTGCATTTTGTCGAAGTCGATTTCCATGGAAGCCTCCTTATTCGTTTCCCCCTCACCCGGCCTTTGGACCTGGCAACAGAAACAAAAATCCCGCTGCTGCGAACTTCGCGTCAGCGGGCTTGGATCTCGGATTATTTCTGTTTGTTTATCCGCAGTCCGCCGACACGCTCATCGTGTGGTGATGATGGTGGTGGTTACGATGGCTGCGGGAAATCATAACGAAGTTATCGTAGTACGGCGAGGTTCTCTGCGTCAATCGCGTTCCGCACGCGGCGGCGGGCGAAGCTATTCCAGGCTCAACTCCATCTTGCTCTGTTTACCGAAGTGGATGTGCAGCATCATCTCTTTTCCGCTGACAAACTCCCCGGTTAACGTTCCGGATTGGTCGGTGGGAACCGCGTTGGAATTTGCCACGCTGGTGGCTGCCGCGCTCGCGTCTGCCGCACCCGCGGTTACCTGTACCCGCAGCACATGTTTTCCGGGCGAGAGTTGCACGGCGTGAAATTCATGTCCCTGAACCTGATGAAACACGCCCAGGCGTTTCTTGTCGGTGCCCTCCAACGTATGCATATACGTGAGAGCGTCGTCCACCCAAATTGATAGATGCGCCTCGGCAAATTTGTGTTCGACCTCGATTTCCAGCATTGCCGGAGGGACTACCGGCGCAGGTTCTGAACTGACCGGCAAGACCGGCGAAGTGGCTGCCGACGCAGTGAGATGTGCCGTCTTTGCATGCGGCGGAGTGATTCGAGCTTCTAGCTTGCGTGGTTTTTTTACGACGGGTGTCTCGATCATCGGCGGTGTCGGTGTCGGCGTTGCTGCAACCGGGCCAGCCTCTTGCTTGACCGGCAATGGCTGCGGAGCCACGGCACTTGCCAACTTCGCCTGCGGTGCTGCGTGCGGCCGAAGAAAGTTAGCCATTCGCATTCCGAAAACAAAAACTCCTATCAGAAGGAACGCGCCAACTAAAGCCTTGCTACGCGTGCTCGTCAGCAAGTTTTCCGCGGCACGCCGCCCCCCGGGAACGGCCGCAGGCACCGGAACATGGCGGGCGCCAGAGGGAGATTTAGGTCCGAGCCTGAGCGGAGCGAGAGCTGAGGTGCTTGTGTCCGACTCCGTTTTCGTGCCTGCCTCTGATCCCAAGAACTCCTTTTTGCTTGGCAGATCTTGTCCATCTCGCAGCGCCACGAGATCCCGCGCCATCTCGCGACCGGTCTGGTAGCGCTGGGCTGGATCTTTCGCCATGGCTCGCGCAATGATGTAATCGAGCCCCGGAGGCAGATCAGTGTTGAGCACAGTCGCCGGGATCGGGTCTCGGTTGACTACCTTGTAGCTGACGGTGAGAGCGCTGTTGCCTTGAAACGGCCGGTAGCCGGTCAGCACCGTGTACAGGATCACTCCCAGAGAAAACAAGTCTGAGCGCCCATCGACCGCGTCGCCATTGAGTTGTTCGGGTGACATGTACGCGGGTGTTCCCAGAACGCGCCCTGCGAGAGTGTGGTTGGCGAGATTTAGTTTGGCGACTCCGAAGTCGGCGATTTTTGCGTGGCCGTCTTCCGTCATCAGAATGTTCGCCGGTTTCAGATCGCGGTGGACCACTCCCTGGCTGTGGGCGCAATCCAGCGCATCCGCGAGTTCGAGGGTGAGTTGTAGCGCGGCCTCCGGAAGCAATGTGTGGTCGTTCCGCGCCAGCAGCTTATCGAGAGATTGCCCGCCAACGAACTCCATTACGATGTAAGGAGCGTGCGTCTCCGGTTCCTCACCGATATCGAAGATGGTGACGATTCCAGGATGCGACACGCGTCCCGCAGCTTCGGCTTCGCGGAAAAAACGCGCGCGATATTCCTGCGCGTCTTCGGGCGATTGATCGCCCATGGAAATGGTCTTCAGCGCGACGACGCGGTTGATCTTAGGGTCGCGCGCCTGGTAGACGACACCCATCGCTCCCCGTCCCAACACAGACAGGATCTCGTACCGACCGAAACGTTCGCCCTTGGTTTCGTCCATAGCTGCCGTCTGCGGTTTCAGACTTCGGTCGCAACCTCGCCGGCTACCGCTGCCCTCGTCTGGTCTTCCGACGTTGTAGTGGCGAGCACTCCGATCACGTTCTCGTTCAGTACGTCCACGATTTTCTTAGCTTGTGCGAGAGTGATTCCGTTCAGCAGTTCGAAGCCGACCTTGACGCCTCGAAGCGATGCAATGGTGTCATGATTAAGGCGAATTTCAACCCCGATCGGTCCACCCTTCGAAGCAACAGCAAAACTGACCCCAGCTTTTTCAATTTTGATGGAAGACATGCATTACCCCGAAATCAAGACATAAAGCTGCGCCGGCCCAGCTCGAGCGGAGGGGGACGGCGTCTATCAGGTTGTATTTTGTACCGGGAGGCCAAAACATCCAAGGTTACTAACGTTTTCCGTGCGGAAATCGAGCCCGGCGGGGCGCACGGTGGTACCATAGCGGGCTGCTTTATAGTTGATTTTTACAGTTCAGATATTGGGAGAGCAGATGACAAGAGCCGCCCGCTCCGTAGCATCGCCCAGGGTTGTTTCCATCGAAGACTTCCGGCCGATCGCGCGCCGAAGGATTCCGCAATCAGTGTTCGATTATCTCGATGGCGGCGCTGAGGGCGAGGTCACGCTCCGCGAGAATTGCCGGATATTTAACGACGTCACCTTTCGGCCGCGTCATGCAGTCGCGCTCGCGGATTGCAGCCTGTGCACGACGGTCCTTGGTTTCAAGCTTTCGCTTCCGTTTCTGCTGGCGCCGGTCGGCTACAGCCGCCTCATGCATCCCGGGGGCGAAGTGGTTGCCGCGCGCGCCGCCGGCCGCGCCGGCACTGGTTATATTCTCTCGACGATTTCCGGGCACAAGCTCGAGGACGTTAAGGCTGGTTCGTCTGGACCGGTTTTCTATCAGCTCTATCTGATGGGCGGACGCGGGGCTGCCGAGGGTGCCATCGAAAGAGCGCGCGTTGCCGGGTTCTCCGCGCTGTTCGTGACCATCGATACTCCGGTGTCTGGAATCCGCGAGCGCGATTTCCGCAATGGCATGAAGGAACTGGTTAGCGGCGGAGCGCTGGAAAAAATTCCGTATCTCCCGCAAATTCTCTCGCGTCCCGGCTGGCTCTTCAGTTTTCTGCGGGATGGCGGCGTGCCCCCGCTTCCGAACGTGGTTGTGCCGGGCAAGGGGCCGATGCCGCTCATCGACGTCGCTACGGCTTTGGCGGAATCCGCTGTGACTTGGGCCGACCTGCGCTGGATCAGGGAAATCTGGAAGGGTCCCATCGTCATCAAAGGCGTGCTGACGGCGGACGATGCGCTGCGCTCGATCGACGAAGGCGCGGCGGCGATTTCAGTTTCGAATCATGGTGGCCGTCAGCTCGACGGAGTTCCGGCGTCGCTGCGCGTCTTGCCCGAAGTGGTAGAAGCCGTGAAAGGCCGCATCGAAATCTTGATGGATGGCGGCATTCGCCGCGGCACCGACATAGCCAAGGCCATCGCGATGGGAGCCCGTGCCGTACTCTGCGGCCGCGCCTACGCCTACGGCCTGGCCGCCGCGGGTGAAGCTGGCGTTGATCGCGCAATCGACATTCTGCGTGTCGACCTCGATCGCACGCTGCGGCTGCTTGGGTGCCCGTCAGTGGAAGCTTTGGATCGTTCTTATGTGAATGTGCCTAAGAGTTGGGAAGGGAATTAGGCTGTCTTCGGGAGTTGCCCAGATGCTCATGTGGGGACAGCCGCCCTCGGCTGCCCGTCGAGCGAAGCTCGACTGGGTTTCCCAGGCAGCCCAAACTTTTCCCTTGACTGAAAGCCTACAATCGCTCAATATGGCGTCAGGCGACATGTCGCCAGAGGCCATATGGACGTTCTACCCTTAACCGAACCCGTGCTGCTAATCCTGCTAAGCATCGCCGAACAGCCTCGGCACGGCTATTCCATCCTGAAAGATGTCGAGGAGATGAGCGAAGGCCGCGTCACGCTCAGCACCGGCACGCTCTACGGGGCGTTGCGCCGTCTGCTCGAAGATGGCTGGATTGAGCGCTTCAGAGAAGAAGAAAGCTCGCGCGGACGCCAGGCGTATCGCCTCACTCCTGCCGGACGCCGAAATCTGCAACTCGAGGCGACCCGGTTGAAACATCTCGCCAAGGTCGCAAGTCTGCGCGTAGCGCGGAAGGGACTTTAATCGATGCTCGCCCTATATCGATGTCTGCTGCGCCTGTATCCTGCCGCGCACCGTCAGGAGTATGGCGAAGAAATGGCCGACGTCTTCTGCGAATTGCAGACGGAAGTTCGTTCCGAAACAGGCGGCCAACGATTCTGGCCGAGAGCAACATTCTTTCTCCGCGAATTCGCCGGGCTGCTCTCCGGCGCGCTCTACGAGCATTCGCGCGCGATCACAGGTTCCGATCTCTCATTTCCATCCAGGAGGTTCACCATGCGTTCCGAATTCCGTTTTCCAAACGCCACGCCCATCTTGATGGCCGTCATTCTCGCGGGAGTGATCCTTGCGATCGAGAAAGCCACCGCGATCGAGCAGTCGTTCCCGCTCGCGTATCCTCAGCAACTTCCTCCCATCCAGCCAGAGCACTTCACATTTTTTCCCGCGATGGCGGTGATCTTTCTCTCAGCCTATGCGGCGGCGGTGATTGGATGGGCCTTGCTCTTCGCGATGCGCCGCTCCGGCATGCACCGCCTATCGGAAATGCCGCCGGTTCAGACACAAAAATGAAAACTGCAGCCTGACTTTTCTTCAAGGAGGTTTTACCATGCGAGGTCGAATGCCTGTTGCGTTATTCGCGATGGTTTTTGGCGCTCTGGAATTTGCCGGAGGAGCGCAGGAAATGATCTATCTGGGATTCTTGCAGAGCGAACGCTATCCACTCATCGCTGGAGTGCTGGGCGTTCTCGCCGGAGGCCTGCTGTTCGCGGCTGGAATCGCGCTGCTGGTAAGGTCCCAGCTCACTTCCGTTCTCGCGCAAGCCACGGCGTGGATATCGGTTCCAGTATTCATCCTGACCGGCGTTGTCACGCACAGAGCGGGTTGGCCCATCACAGCAGTCGGCATCGGCTACCCGCTGTTCCTCGCACTCTTTTGCATGAAGAGCGAGAAAAGCGGCGAGGCGACGGCCCGGTCCTGACCCCTCCGATTATTTGTCTTCTTTCTTCTCGGGTTCCTTGGGCAGCGCTTTTTCAATCGGCTTGCGGGGCAGCATCTGGTCGCGCATGGCCGCGTCGTAAACAAAGCCCGCGACGATTACGCTGATCTGCTTGAGATCTTCCGGCTGTAAGCGGTCATACACATCCATATTCGAATGGTGAGTGCGAGACTCATACTCAAGCGGATCCTGTATGAACTGAAATCCTGGGATGCCCACGGCGTCGAACGACTGATGGTCAGTGCCGCCAGTGTTGCGCATCGTGATCGTATTCATGCCCAGGTCTTTGAATGGCTTCATCCAGGCTTCGAAAATGGGCCACACGGCCGCATTCTCTTGCAGATAAATGCCGCGAATCTTTCCCGAGCCGTTATCGACGTTGAAGTACGCAGAGACTTTTGCTTGTTCGGGCAGCACTGTAACTTCTCCCGCTTCACGGCGCAACAGGGTTGGCATATCTTTCATTCCAGGTTCGTCTATGCGCGGACGCGAGCCGAAATGTTTCTCCACGTAGCCCTGCGAGCCGAGCAATCCTTCTTCTTCGCCGCTCCACAAGCCGATGCGGATAGTGCGTCGTGGCTTGATGTCGAGCGTTTTCAGGATGCGCATGGCTTCCATCATCACGATGGTGCCGGCGCCGTTGTCAGTCGCCCCTGTGCCCGCGTGCCAGGAATCGAGATGCGCGCCCAGCATCACCACTTCATCTTTCTTGTCTTTATCGGTGCCCGGAATTTCCGCGATGGTGTCGTACTGCATGGGATCGTCGTCGTAGAAAGTGTTCGCAACATTCAGTTCGAGGGACACGTCTTTCTTCTGCTGCAACAGGCGCGCGATGCGGCTCCAATGCTCGATCGCCATGGTGAGTTGCGGAATGGTCGTGGTCTCGCCCGCCTTATAAGATCCTCCGGACTGCACAAACACGGTGCCGCCGCCCGATGTCTGGCGGCTGTGGTCGATCACGGCCAGAACCTTTTCGTCGGCGAAGAACTGGTTCAAGTCTTTAACAAACTGCTGGCGCTTCACGAAATCCCCCATGCGAAACGCAGGACGCTCGCCAGGAATCTGATATTCCGCGGTCTTCGCGAGATCGTCATCGCTCATGCGCTTGAACGGAGCTTCGGTGATCGGCTTCACATCGGCGTCAGGCCCCGATATCACGATCATGCCAGCGAGTTTGCCTTTGTATTTCTCGAAATCTTTTTTGTCCTCAATGGTCACGCGAATACATTTGCCCTCCACCACGCCATTCGTGCCGGGAGTCCACGCTTTCGCGTAGACGATCAGCGGCACGACATCGGGCGAGGTCATGCGCACGTTGATGTATTGATTCGCCCATCCGCGGCCGAACGGCCCCCATGCTTCAAGGTGCGCGTTCGAGAGTCCCATCGCGGCAAGTTGATCGCGAGTCCACTCGTTAGCGCGTTTCATGTTCGGCGAACCCGTCAGGCGCTCGCCGATCGAGTCCATCAGTCCCGTAGCGAACTCCATCACCTTCGAGTCACGAAAGCCTTCATAGCGGATGCGGCTCATCATTTCCAGATCAACCTTCTCCGCTTTTTCCTGAGACCACACCGGTGCGACCGCGCAGATCGCAACCACAAGGCAGGCCAGACGGACGACATTCTTCATGAGAAAAGCTCCTGAGTGAGGATCGAACGGAGGATTATACAGGCTGAATTTCGTTGATGGAGAACGACGAGACCGAGAAAATTGTAAAGTTGTTTCAAGCCGAACCGAAGGTGCCAGGTTTTCTCAGCGCGCTCCGCGGCCGTTCTCAGCGCACTCCGCGATCTAAGGTCTTGCGGTTTCTAGCGCCGAGCGTCGAGCAAATCAAGCTCCGCAAAGCCAGATGCGATTCGCTGATTGCTAATTGCCAACCGAGCAATCTTGCGCCTTCGCAGCCCGTCAGTTGCCCATCTTCTTGATAGCGCCAAGCGGCGTCTGCAGCGTGCCGTCGAGATTAATGTCGAAGTCGTAAGAGAACGGCGTGAACGATCCAGCTCTGTAAAAAACAACTTTGCCGTCGCCAGTAAAGCAATCGAACGGCATCTCGCCGCCCAATCCTTCGGTGATGGTTGCCTTGCCGGAACGGAAAACCACTTTCATGCCAGCCATGCCCGAGACATGTTCCCACCGGCCTTCATACTTTCCGGCGCAGCTGACGAGTCCGGCCTTGGGAGGCTGCCCCGCAGCCCGTTGCGCGGCAGCCGCAGGCGCCGGCTTCGTCGACATGCGGATATTCTCGGCGGTCGTGTTCACCATGTCAGAGCCGAGGCCCGTATCTACTCCCGGCACCTTGATGTCGTACATGTTCACATTATTTTGTCCACGGATCTCGCCATCCATCCACTTGCCGTTCACCAGAACTTGCACGCGATCGTGCAGATCGTATTGCCCCGCTGCATGATCCTCTGCCGTAAGTTTTCCGACCCGGTGTATTTCGTAGGGCCACATTTTTGAAACGCTGACCCCATTCGGCAGATGGACTACATACGACCGCCCGTGCACCTCCGTGATCGTGGCTTCCTGCCAGCCGTCGACCAAAACGCGCACGGTATCGCCGACCTTGAATCCGCCAGACCCGGGCCCCGACTGCGAATTGACTGCAGCTGCGGAAGCATTGCCCCCGGCAGCCGCATGCGCCCTAAACGGCGAAGGCGCTGGAGGAATTTCGCCGCGATGAGGATCGGTCTGCGCTTCGGCCGCGGTTTGCGGGTGGCATTTTGCCGGAAGCAAAGCCGTCAGTTGTACGCGGAGGGCTTCTCCACGCTGGAATGCCTGGCCCTTTTTGTAGTTCTGGTAATCGCATGCACCCGTGGCGTCGGTGCACGAAAATACCTTGAAGCTCTGTCCGTCGGTGCACACATACACAACATTCATTTGCAGCGCTGGCGTCTGCGCGAGCGCGCTGGATGTAGCCAGCACCAACAGCAAGCTTCTCAAACAGAATATGCGCATCTCTGGACCGCCTCCACGCTGCTCCGAGTCAGCAGATGCGGATGGTAGGTTCCTCGCAGCCCGGAACAGCATCGCCGGAAGGATATCACCAAAGAGAAAAGTAAGATGGGACTGGAGCGAAATTGAGAATTTTGCTTCAGCGGGAAAAATCATTCTTTCTTGGCAGGAGCTTCCGCGGGCGCTGCTGTGCCGCCTTCGCCCGGTTTTTTCTCGTCCCCAGCTTTTTTCTCTTCGCCAGATGCAGAAGGCTTTGCGTCTTTAGCGTCCTTCTCTCCTTTTGCGTCTTTAGCGTCTTCCTTTTTTTCTGTGTATTGCACGATCAGCGAAATGCGCCGGTTCGAAGCGCAAATGAGACTGCATCACCGCCTGATTCGGCAATCCCGTGACCTCGTCGAGCCACCCGCGCTCCTTCATGCTTTGATTGTTCGCGTCCGGACCAGCCAGTGCGAAGTGTTCTTCAAAGGTTTGAATAATCCCAATGATCGAGCCGTGTCGGTCGCGCAGCGGGATGGCGTAGATGCGCACTGGAGTTCGATGCCCTGCCTCGTGGTGAATCAGGCCCAGAGTTTCCACTGGCTTGGCGTCGTGCAGCGCGGTCGCGATCGAACACTTTTCCGCGCAGGTTTCGCAACTCAGTTCATTGCAATGCAGAAAAACATTCTCCCGGCAGGCGTGCCCCAGCACGTCGATGCGCGCACAGCCCGTGATTTGCTGAGCACCGTCACTCCAGAAGACGATTTTTTTCGCGAGATCGAGCACGCTCACGCCGATCGGCAGGCCATCGAGAATGTCGCGATAAGTCTCAGGATCTTGAAAAGCTGGCATGGGCGGACGCGCAACAACGCTGCTCGTCTATCCATCGGCAGAAAGTTCGCTAACTCCAGAGGCAGCGACAGGCGGCAGGATTTGCAAACGTCAGTTAGAGCCTTCTAAAGTCTTGCTTTCCAATGGCTCAGAACGCATAGCACTTTGGGGGCAGTGGCATGGCACGATAGTGCCATTTGCAAAATTCGCCTCGACCTTTATTTTCGCAAGTGAGCAGTTCTGGGGGAGGGCTGCCCGGGCGCCTCGATCTCGAAAGAGATTCGAGGCGCTCGTATTTTGGGGCAAGCTCTCACCACCCTACGGCAGCCCGACGCGCTTCTTCAGATCGGCAAAGCGCGGGTCCGAGTGCAGATTGTCCAACCGCTCGTCCACCGTCAGAAATGATGGCAGATAATAAGAGCGATCCTCGTAGGCGCGCTCCAGCAGAGCAAATGCCTGCTCTTTCTCACCCAAGCCCGCATAGATGACCGCGACGTTGTAGGGAGCGACCCAGTGGTGTGCGGATAATTCTTTCAAGTGATCCAGAACCTTCTGAGCTTCAGCCCGGTTGCCGGCTACTGCATAAGTGTTCCCAAGGCCTGACCAGATCTCAGCATTCTCTTTTTCCAGATCGAGCGCTCGCTGGAACTGGGCGATCGCTTCCGGCAGTTTTCCCTCGTGTTCATAAGCCCGTCCGAGGAAAGAATAGCTGAACCAAAAGTTCGGATCGATTGCGATGGCGTGCTGCAATTGCTCAATAGCCGGGTCCCACTGCCTTGTAAGCATGTAAACGACTCCGACGTCGGCGGTCGGAAACCCCGAGAGTGGATCAATTTGTTGTGCCCGCTTGACTGCGGCGATGGCCTCGTCGTTCCGCCGCATCGAGGCCAGAAACCAACCGTAGTACGCGTAAGCATCGGAGTTGTTGGGGCTCAGTTCAATTGCCCGTTTGAACTCGCTTTCGGCAGCGGCCCAGTCCCAGTCATACCAATGAGCGGCGATTGCCAGCACAAGGTGAGCCCCGGTGTCGGTGTTGTCAATCGCCAGTGCTCTCTTGGCAGCTTCCTTGGCCTTCGGCACACCTTGGTTGGGGGGGAGATGCCAATCTTCCTGGTTAATGTAGTTGTAGGCCAAACCGCTGTAGGCCAGTCCATAGTTGGGATCGACGGCGATGGCCTGATTGAAGTAGTCGATGCCGGTCTCAAATCCTTCCTTGGTGAATTTGTCGGTATAGTACTTGCCCTTGAGATAGAGGCGATAGGCCTCGGGATTGTCAGTCGAGCCTTTCGTCAACTTTTTTTCGTCCTCCGCCGTAAGTTGCGAACGCAGCCGCTGCGAAACTTCCCGCGCAATATCGCTCTGCACCGCCAGAAGGTCGGACAGCTCGCGATGGTACTGCTCACCCCACAACTGCTTGCCATTACGAATGTCGTCGAGTTCCACGTTAATGAAAAGATCGCCGCCGCGCTGCGCCACACTGCCCGCCAGCACGGCCTGCACGTGAAGCTCTTCGCCCACCTTGCGGACGTCTATCGCCTTGCCTTTGTAATGGAAAGCCACGCTGTGAGGAATCACCGTCAGGCTCGGCAGCCGCGCAAGGCTGTTGTTGATGCTCTCTGTTATGCCGTCCGGGATGTAGTCGGAATCAGCATTGTTGCTCAGGTTCTCCAATGGAAGAACGGCGATAGAATCAATCTGCCCCGGCTTGGATGTTTTTAGATAAGCAGCAATTCCAACCGCGCCGATCACAAGCAGAATCACAGCAATCGCCCAAGCGATAGTGTGCCGTTTGATTCGAGAAGTGTGCTGCGTAGGCGAGAGACTTTGCTCTGTGCGAGCTGCGCCCGAGGGTCGGCGTGTTTCCGCACGTGTTCGCAAATCGCGAAACTCATTGCTCACGTCACGTGCCGTCTGCACCCGATGCCGCGGATCTTTTTCCAGGCAGCGGCGGACAATCCGCGCCAGATCGCTGGGCAGATCGGGGCGAATGTCCGTGACCGGCGGAGGTGTATCCCGCAGAATGGCAGAAATCAACTCGGCCGAAGAACTTCCCTCAAACGGCCGCCGCCCCGTAGCCATCTCGTGCAGCATCACGCCCAAAGAAAAAATGTCAGTGCGGTGGTCGAGCGGCCGTCCCGACGTCTGCTCGGGAGACATGTAAGCCGGAGTTCCCATCACCATGCCCGCCTGCGTGCGGTGGTCTGATGTCAGCGTGGCGTCGGCGGGGTCAGTCGCACTCACGTCTTTGGCCAGCCCGAAGTCCAGGACCTTGACGCGGCCTTCGTTCGAGACCATCACATTCGCTGGCTTCAGGTCGCGATGCACAATGCCTTTGTCATGCGCCGCCGCCAGTGCATCGCTCAGGCCAGTAGCAATATCCACAATCCGCTCGACCGGCAGCCCGTCAGCGGGAATAAGCCGGTCGAGCTGCTGCCCTTCAACCAGTTGCATGGTCAGAAACTGAAGGCCGTCGAATTCCTCAACGGAGTAAATCGTGACGATGTTCGGATGGTCGAGCTGGGCAAGCGACTTCGCTTCGCGGCGAAAACGCGCCAGCCGTTCGGGATCGCCCGCCATCTCCGAGGGCAGAACTTTGAACGCGACATCGCGGCCAAGTTTGGTGTCGGTAGCGCGATACACTTCACCCATGCCGCCCGCGCCGAGCGGCGCGACAATCTCGTAAGATCCCAACCGCGTTCCAGGAATCAGGGGCATGAAGTGTCGAACGATTGTATCCTGCTGAAGTTTCAATTCGAGAGGCGCAAACCCAAGGACCAGGGGCTAGGGTCTAGGGATTAGGGGTTAGGGATTAGGGGTTAGGAATTAGGGATTAAGAATTAGGGATTAAGAATTAGGGTTACGTTTCGCACCGAGGCTTCAACCTTCCAATAATTTTGTCATTCCGAGCGCAGCCTGAGCGATAGCGAGGGCGAAGTCGAGGAACCTGCTGTTAGCGTGCGCTGTCACGGCGTCAAGGTCTTGCTAATCGCGAATCCCTGACCCTAGTCTCTATCCCCTAATCCCTGAACCCTGATTTCAGTTCGTAGAGATCGTGAAGTTAACCGTAATCTTAGCCTGAGTCTCCACCGCTTCGCTGCCTTCAAAGTGAGGTTTGAAGTGCCACTGCCGCACGGCGTCCTGCGCTGCGCTCGCGAGAATGTGCGGTCCGCTCACCACTCGCAAATTCTGGATGACTCCATCTTTGCCGATCAGCGCTTGCATGATCACAGACCCCTGCACTTTCATCTGCCGCGCCAGCAGCGGATAATTCGGCCTCACCGGACTGCTCACGACTTCAGAAGCATTAGCGGACATCTGCACATGCTCGGCGGCCTCGTGGGTGACTTTAGCCGCAGTCTCGCTATCCGCAGTCACGGCGGGTTCGGCGACGGCAGGTCCGCTCACAGTAGGCGTGGTTACTTCTTGCGACGGCGCGCCCGGCTGCAAATCTACTCGCACGGAACTGCTGCCGGGCCGTATGGTGCGGCGCTTATCGCCGGCAACAACTTCAACTTCCAACGGCGGCAACACCGTACGCGTGGTCACGACCGGCGGTGGAGGTGGCACGGGCACATCGGAAGCCTTCGCCGCAGCAGCGGCGGCGCGGTGCTTGGTCTTTGCCGCGACGGCATGCTTCGCGTTCGCTGTGGGCGCTTGTACCGGAGCGATTTTATTTGCCGGCGAATTTTCCACCGGCTGCTCGGATTCCGCTTCCTGCGCATCTTCCTGCGAGGCCGGAAACCAGAAGTCGCTGTTGCGCCAAAGCACAATGCCCAAGGCCAGCAGCAGCAGGCACAGAGACCCGACCATCAACCTCCGTTGCTTAGGGTCCTGTGGCGCACGCCTTCGCCGCTCTGCCAGAACAGTGCGATCTACTTTCGCTACGATGGTGTTCAAGTTCGACATGCCGGAAAACAGGGCTCCTGGGGGAGGACTGCTCTCGCCATAGTATGCCTCGAAAATGCGACAATTGCCAGCAAAACATGCCCGGCGCGCCTCACCAAAAGGGTTATGATTCCCAAACGGGACAGAGGCGAAACTTCGGCCAGTCTCGCGAATCCCATGGATGCAACGTCAGTGAGGTTCCTGAGCGAAAAGGTAAGCCCATGAAGGACAGCGATCCAAAACTAAGCATTCGCCAGATCGGCGAAAAGAAATTCCGGCAGAACAGCCGCCGAGAATTGCTCAAGCTCGCGCCCGTGCTGGCGCTGGGAGCCTTCGCCATCCCCGGCTTGCAGGAAGGTTTGCTGAAAAAAGGCTTGGGATTCAGCGATTGGGCTTCGGCGCGGCTTTTCCGCTCCGGCCATCTTGCGCCGACGTTCGACAACGCCGATCTGACTCCGCCGGCAAAGTTTCCCATCAACGGCTATGACGTCGACGACCCCGGAGTGGTCTTCGAAAATTGGACTCTCACCGTCAGCGGCGAGGTGAAGAAGCCCGGCGAATACAAGCTGGCGCAAGTGCAAGCCCTGCCACGCTATCGCCAGAACACGCGCCACATCTGCGTCGAGGGCTGGGACGTGATCGGCCGCTTCGGCGGCGCGCGCCTGTCTGACTTCTTGACGATGATCGGCGCGGACCCCACGGCCCGCTACATCACGGTGAACTGCGCCGACGACTACTACGAATCGCTCGACATGGCGACGGCACTGCATCCGCAGACTTTGCTTTGCTACGAAATGTACGAGCGGCCGCTAAGCCGCCAGCACGGCGCTCCGCTGCGCCTGCAGATACCGACCAAGATCGGCTACAAGCAGGCCAAGTACTTAACGGATTTGAAAGTCACGCACGTGCTCGACCGGGTCGGCTACTGGGAAGACCAGGGCTACTCGTGGTTCTACGGATTGTAGAAGGAATTGAGCGATTGAGTCATCGGGAGATTGAAAATCAACACGAGCCTGCGTTCTATTTTCCAATCGCCCGATCGCTCAATCGCTCAATGACTCAATAATCCGTGAGGCGCGGGCGCTACTAGGAGACAAGCATGAGCGGTTCCGTCATAGAAATCATTCAGCCGAAGCCCAAGACCGCCGAAGGCGAAGAGGCGCCCCCGGTAGTCCTAGCCCGCGCCGTCTACGAGCACCCGTTCATCGTGCGCCTCTGCCACTGGATCAACACCGTCGCACTCTTCGTCCTGGTCGGCAGCGGACTCCAGATCTTCCGCGCCTTCCCCAGCTTCGGCGCAAAAATTCCGCAGAAAGATTTGCTGCACTGGCCTAAGGCCTTCGCCATTGGCGGCTGGCTCGGCGGAGCGCTGCAGTGGCACCTCACCTTCATGTGGATCTACATCGCGACCGGCGTCCTCTATCTCGGCTACCAGATTTTAAGCGGCAACTATCGCCAGGTTCTATTCACGCATCGCGACATCCCGGGCGTGTGGCCGATGGTGAAGCATTATTTTTTCTTCGGACCGAAGCCGCCGGTGCGCGAAGCCTACAATCCTCTGCAGAAACACGCGTACACGACAGCGATCATTCTTGGAATTCTTTCTGTGCTGACCGGTCTCGCCGTATGGAAGCCAGTTCAGTTCTCCTCGCTCGCCTGGATGATGGGCGGCTTTCACTACGCGCGCATCTGGCACTTCGCAATCATGTGGGCAATCTTGTTTTTCATCCTGGGACATCTCGTGATGGTGATCCTGCACGGCTGGAACAATTTCATGTCGATGCTGACGGGATGGAAGAAAGATCCAGAATACTGAGGGCAGGTGTTAGGTCTTAGGTGATAGGTGTTAGGAAGACGCAAGGCCGGAGCCCTGGACCCTGATCCCTAAACCCTGACACCTAAGACCTAAGACCTGTACCGATGTCCGAACCAACCATGACGTTGACCAATCCGACGCACGATGCCGCACGCGAACAGGATCTCATCCTGCAGGTACAGCGCGGCCAGTCTGAATTGTTCTATGAGTTGGTGCGGCCCTATGAGCGCCGCGTCTACGCTGCCGCGCTCGCCATTCTTCGCAACGAGCAGGATGCTGAAGACACGGCGCAGGAGGCGATGCTGAAGGCGTTTGCGAATATCCGGCAATTCCGCGCCGAGGCCCGCTTCAGCACGTGGCTGATTCAGATCACGGTGAATCAAGCGCTGATGCGCCGGCGAAGGGAGCGAACTGTGCCCATGGAAGGACTCGACAACCGCCGCGACGTTAGCGACAACGAAAACGAATACGCTCCGCGGGATTTCGCCGACTGGCGCGAGATTCCCTCAGAGGCGCTGGAACGTAAGGAAGTGCGGCAGCGGCTGGCCGAGGCGCTGGCCACGCTCGATCGAAAGTATCGCGAAGTCTTTGTGCTGCGCGACATGGAACACCTGAATATTCAGGAGACGGCCGAGGCACTGGGCATCACGGTGGCCTCGGTGAAGACGCGGCTGTTGCGCGCGCGGCTCATGCTGCGCGATCTGCTGGCCGCCGGATGGGAACAAGGCTGGTTCAGCCGCCTGCCATTCGAGAAGGGAAACAAGCCATGGTAGAGAACACGTTTCGTTGCGAACAAGTTTGGCGCGAGGTTTCGAATTACATCGATGGCGAAGTGGATGCGGCACTGCGCTCTTCGATGGATGAACACTTCCGCACGTGCAAGCGTTGCGCCTCGGTGCTGGCGGGAACGCGCAACGTGGTGCAGCTTTATGGCGATGAACGCATGCTCGATGTTCCCGCGGGTTTCAGCCGCCGGCTGGAAAAGCGATTGGAAAATCGGCTCACGCACGATTCTGCGGTGAAGGGAAGCCGGTGGTCGAGCTGGTCGGCGTGGCTGGTGCCGGTGGCGGCAATGGCTTTGATTGCGGGAGGTTTGCTATTGACGAACAATCTGACGCACTGGCACTTCGTGCGATCGCAACATGCCGAGCCTGCCTATAAAATTCCTCCTGACCTGGTGGTCGTGGTTTCCGACGGGGCAAAACTATTTCATGTGCCGGGATGTCCTTTCATTCACGACAAAGCGTCGGAGCGGACGATGACGGCGAAAGAGGCGATGCAGGAAGGCTACGTGCCTTGCACGCGCTGCCTGCGGCAGTATCTGAAGACGGGGATGAGTGGACATTCTGCGACTGAAGTTGCTGAGGGCGGACGTGTTGAGGAGGAAGAGCGAGAAGAAACTCTTAGCGTGGCTGGACATTAAGGGCGAGGGCCTTTTGTAGCGCCGGCGTCCCGCCGGCTTTTGTGGCAGCTACTGGCTGCGGGGGCGAGACGCCCCCGCGACAGCCGCCGGGACGGCGGCGCTACCTAATCTTTTCCGCGCTTCGATTCGTTCGTAAGTTGTTGATTCCCGGTGAGGCGGCCGGCTGGTTCGTAGGGTATTTCTCAAAGATATAGAAAACTCGCCGGTAAGTCGTTGACTCTACAAGGCCAATTTGCACCCGGGAGGTAAATCGATTTACCTCGCTCTCCTTGCGATAGTTTCCAAATTAAGGAGCTCAGCCATGGATTATGTTCCTGAACGCGTTCTACGGGGCTGCAAATCAAATTGCGGGGTATGTGGCGCGACAGCCATAAGCCGAAAACCGGTCGCTGCTCTCACTTCCGAACAGCATCCTCGGCCAATTGCTGGCGGCTAATGAAAAACGCGGCTAATAAAAAGCATAGAGAGGCGTGACCAAGATGTTGTCATCCCGATTAACTTGTCATCCCGATAATTTGTCATCCCGAGCGAAGCGAGGGACCTTGGTTCTTGCCGTCGCTATTGCTGCCGTAGGCAAACACCAAGGTCCCTCGCTTCGCTCGGGATGATACTTTCAACGAACGACTCTCAAGCTAGTTCGGCTTCATCTGGTCGTTCTTCATGCTGTCGTCTTTCTTCATGCTGTCATCTTTTTTCATCGAATCGTCCTTCTTCATCGTGTCGGTCTTCCCCGTCTTTGCGGTCTTGGCCGTTTTGGCTTTCTTGGTGGTCTTGCTGTCGTCCTTCTTCATCGAATCATCTTTTTTCATTGTGTCTTGCTTGGTGCTGTCTTGCTTCATCGTGTCCTGGGCGAAGGCTGCCATTGGGGCGGCTAATAGACATGCGAGCATCAAACTGCCGACAAACTTCTTCATGGTTTTCTCCTTGGGTGATTTGAGTTAGGTCGTCCGGCAGGTCTACACCGGCGGACTCAGATCAGATTCGCTGGCCCTGGGAAAGTTACGTCACGCAATCAAAAGGCTTAAACACAGAGGACACAGGGGAACACGGGGTAGAGCTCAACGTTTACAAGGCTAGCTGACTGCGCGAGATCTTCAATCCGCTCAGATTGCCTAGCGCCGTTACGGCAACGGATTCGGTTTTGAAGAACTCCTGGGCCAGGCTTTGGAGATCATCGGCGGTTACGGCTTCGATCTTCTGCACCAGTTCGTCCAGATCCTGGAAGCGATCGAAATACATTTCCTGGCGCGCAAGGTTCGACATGCGGGCGGTGCTTGATTCGAGCGAGAGCATGAGGCTGCCCTTGAGCTGGTCTTTCGAGCGGCGCAACTCTTCTTCAGGCACAGGCTGATTCTTCAGGTTGCGAAATTCGCTGACCACTGACTGCACTACTTTCGCCGCCGATGCCAGCGAGGTTCCGGCGTAGACGGCCATGCATCCGGTATCGCGGTAGGGGTTGAGATCGCTGTAGATGGAATAGGCCAGGCCCTGGCGCTCGCGGATATTCTGGAAGAGGCGCGAACTCATGCCTCCGCCGAGCAGGGTGTTGAGGATGTAGCCGGCGTAGCGCTTCTCGTGCGCGATCGGATACGCGGGCACTCCGATGCACAACTGCACTTGCTCGAGCGCCTTCTTGTTGCGCAACACAATGCGAGGATCAATTTTGGGCGCGGGTGAGTGGAAGCCGTTTTTCGCAGGCTTCAGGTGTTCGAAGTGCTTGACGACCAGATCGACGAACTGATCGTGGTTGAGATGGCCGGCGGCGGCTACGATGATGTTGCCGGGAGCGAAGCGGTGAGTGTAGGTATCGAGCACGGTCTGGCGCTCGAATTTCTTTACCGTCTCTTTCGTTCCCAGGATCGGTTTGCCCAGCGGATGGTCTTTCCAAAAGCTCTGGGTGAAGATTTCGTGGACGAGGTAATCGGGATTGTCTTCGTCCATCTTGATCTCTTCGAGAATCACGCCGCGTTCGCGGGCAATGTCTTCGTCGGTGAAGTTGGGATACAGTACGAGGTCGGTGAGAATTTCGAGCGCCAGCGGCATGTGTTCGTCAAGCACCTTGACGTTGAAGCAAATGCATTCTTTCGAGGTGAAGGCGTCCATGTTGCCGCCGATGGAGTCGACTTGGCGGGCAATCTCCTCGGCAGTGCGATGCTTGGTGCCTTTGAAGACCATGTGCTCGATGAAATGGGAGATGCCGTTCGATTGCGGAGTCTCGTCGCGCGAACCGGTCTCGAGCCAAATGCCAATGGAGGCTGAGCGGATGTGCTCCATCTGCTCGGTGATGACGGTGAGGCCGTGAGGCAACACCTGGCGGCGAATATTGCGAACTTCTTTGACCATGATGTGGTTAGCTGTAGCGCTGGTCCTTCCAGAGGAGTCTTACTCTGGATTCGATGCAAGAGTTGGGCGAAGGACGTAAAGGAGTATTGTTACATACTGGGAAACATTGCATGTGTTCTAATGGTTGAATTTATTAAACGTTTATAATCATCGACTTACCTAACTTCCATAAAGTTTCAGGCACGGCAAGAATTGGGAGCAGGATGCCGGGAGAAATGATCGAAAAGGCACCAGCCAAGAATCCTTTGACAACGTTCGTATTTTTGTCAGCTGGCTTAATAGCTGGACTGGCTACCGCCTCTGCGGCCAGATTGTGGCCACCGATCTTCCCCATGCTCTTGGTACTCGGCGTAGGGCCGCTGTTTTTGGTCGCGGTATTCTCGGCGATTACATTTACTAGATCTTGGTCCCTCGTCGGTTCCGGGTGGTGGCGTATAGTCGCGGGAATCTGCATTTGCACTGGAGCGTACGTACTTGCACTGTTTACGTTCATTCTTGTGTCCGACTCGATGGGCACGGCATATGCTGAAGCAAACCGATTTGGCATTGGCGTATGGATTGGTTTGCTAGCGGCAGCTCTAGTCGCGTCGGCCTGCATCGAACTACTCGTTTACGTCCTTACCGGCAGATGGAGTAATTTCTATCTTGTCCGGTTTGCAGCGGCTGGGGCTGTCTGCGTCCTCGTAACTTTTCTTGCCGATAGAGCGGTTCATCATTACTGGACTTTCTATGGCATTTTCCTTCCGGTAGGAGAGGGGCTATTTTGCCAACTTGTCGGAGCGCAAATCTGTCGCGCGCCAGACCGGTCGGCTTAAGAAGATCGGAAATGAGTGAACCTCTGACATCGACGCTTCTAGGAATGGGCCGCGACGAGCTCACCGCACTAGTGAGCGAGGCGGGTGAGCCTAGCTATCGCGGCAAGCAAATTATGGAGGCCGTGTACCGGCAGCGGGTGGAGACGCTGGAGGAGATTTCTACTTTGCCGCAGGGGTTTCGGGAGAAGTTGGCTGCTAGTGGAGTTGGGGTTGGGGCGGCGCGGATTGAGCAGAAGCTTCTTTCTGTCGATGGGACGGTGCGGTATTTGATTGGGTTTGGGGATGGGCAGAGTGTGGAGACGGTTTGGATGCCGGAGGGGGATGGCGGGGAAGCTGGGGATGGGTCGGATGCTGGGGTCGAGGCTGAGAGTTCCGGCTTAGTTGCCTCAGGGGCTGAAGCCCAATTCCCAATGCCGGACTCTGACGCAGGCCTGGAAGGCCTGCTCCACCCTCCTCAGAATCGAGTCAGACCGGGCCGGTCTACGATTTGCATTTCCAGTCAGGTGGGGTGTGCGGTTGACTGCCAGTTCTGTTTGACTGCCTTGCTTGGGGTTAAGCGCAACCTTACTGCTGGGGAGATTGTCGGCCAAGTTTGTGCGGTTCTTAAGGATCAGGGCGTGTCGCCGCCGGAGGATCGCATCAACCTGGTTTTTATGGGGATGGGCGAGCCGTTTCTGAACTACGAGAATTTCATCAAGGCTTCGCGGTTGCTGGTTGAGGGCGTGGGGATTGCGGAGCGGCGCATGACGGTGTCGACGGCGGGGATCGTGCCGCGCATTCGCGAGTTCGGGGAAGAAAAAATCCGGCCGAAGCTGGCGATTTCTCTGAATGCTCCGAATGACGAGCTTCGCACGCGGCTGATGCCTTTAAACAAGAAGTGGAATCTCGAGATGCTGATGGTGGCGGCGCGGGAGTTTCCGCTGCGCACGCGAGAGTGGATTACGTTTGAGTATGTTCTGCTTGGCGGCGTGAACGACTTGCCGGAGAATGCGCGGGAAGTGGCTGAGTTGCTGCGCGGGCTGCGCTGCAAGGTGAATCTGATAGCGCTAAATCCGGGGCCGGGGATTGAATTTACGACTCCGAGCGCGGAGCGGGTTGCGGCTTTTCAGAACATTTTGCGTGGAGCGGGGATTCCTGCGTTTGTGAGGCGTCCGCGTGGGCGGGACATTTATGCGGCTTGCGGGCAGCTTAAGCGAACGGTTGAGGTTGCCACATCACCGGAACTCCAGTTACAGGCGATTTCTCCGTTGGCGCCGGAGGGGTGAACGGGATTTCGATGCGGATTGTGAATCCGGAATTTACGTTTTGCTGCCAAAGAATCTGCCCGTGATGTTGCTGCAGGATACCCCTACAGGCGCTGAGTCCCAGGCCGGAGATGGTCTGATCTTTTCTTCCTTCTTCTTTTTTCCCAGCTTCAGCAGAGCTGCCGGCGGCCTCGGAGATGTTGAGGATAGCGAGGCCGTCCTTTTTTTCGGCGGTGACGATGAGAGCGCCCTTGCTGCTCTGACCGACGGCATAGAGCGCGTCGTTCATGATTTGAATGCAGACCTGCAGCAACTGATTGGAATCTCCCTGAACGATGAGCGGCTCCGGCGAAAGTTCGCTGCGCACTTCTATGTTGAGAGCCTGCCACTGCGGCTGCGAGAGCTTGACGGCGGTGCGCAACAGAGTTTTGAGATCCACGGAAGCCATTGCAGCCGGGCCTTGCCGCGCGAAACTGAGAAGGCTGGCCACCAGAGACTTGGTGCGGCGGACATGCTGTCCAATTCTGGCCGCGAGTTCATGCTGTTCCGGGTTGAGAGGCGTGGTGAGAAGAAGATCGGAATAGCCGAGCATGGCGGTGATGGGATTGTTGAGTTCGTGGGTGACGCCACCTACGAGTTGTCCGATCGAGGCCAGCTTTTCCGCTTCTGTGATCTGGGCCTGCAAGCGCTTCAGGTTGTCCAGAGACTCACGCGAGTGGGATAAGAGTCGAAGCAATTCGCCATCGAGCAAGCGCTGCCGCACGAAGACCATGACGCCCATGAGAAGCGCGGCGCCCAGAGTCAGGAGCACGCGGAACGAACGGATGGGCGCGGGCTGAGCGGTATCGAGCAGCGCCCAGGCTGCAAACAGCGGAAGTGAGAAAGCCGCGATCATTCCCAGACGGGCCAGCCAAACGCCATGAGATGTGGATGTGGAAGGAATGCCGGTTTGCGGTTCGCGCTCGCGCGTGCGCAGGCCGATGACCGTGATCCATGCCATGGAAACCGCCAGGGGAATGTCGTAGAGGCTTCCACTGTAATAAGAATGGCGGCTAAGGGCCCAGTTGGCGATGTAAGAACTGGCGGCGTAGATAAAACTCGCTCCGAAAAGGCTCGCGTAAAAAGTTTTCCATCCGCCTTTGCTGTCTTTCCAGGCCAGCAGAAGGGCGCCCAGAAATGCCAATTTCTCAATGAGGTATAAAGAATTGAGATTTGCGCCGTAGGCGGGCACGTCAGCCACGACATACTGCCACGGAATGACAATGAGGACGTAGAGATAAGCCCACCAGACCATCATCAGGGCAAAATCGAGGCGGCGGAGCCGGGCGGCGTATTCATCCTCCTGGGCATGGGGCCGCAGCGCGAGAGCGGCCATGAGTGGCACAATGTGCAGGAAGAGAACAATATCGGCCGCGCAGAGATCGGGTACAGGCGTGCGCAACCAGATTTCGTGGTAGGTCCAAAACAACTGGTAGGTAAACCAGAAAGTGATGCCGATCTCAATGAATGTCCAGAACAGGCGCAAACGCCCGCGCGAAGTCACGATATGAGGAATGATGGACATCGACCCGGAGAAAAGCAGGAGGCACTGAATCACATCGCTGAGGGCGGTGAGACGAAAAGAGTCGTGCAGAAAAAGCGCAGCGAGGACCAGAGTCGCCAGACACACTGCGACTGCGGCGGTCCAAAGCTTGCTGTAGGTGCGCAAGAAGACGGTCCTCAATGGCATTCTAGTCTGGGAGTTGAGTGGGCTGCGGTTACGCAAGTAACTCGGGGAATTTGTAATTGGGTAATTTTGCAATTTGGTAATTTAAGGGTGCGCGGCGCGCATGAATGCGTGCGCTGATACGGATCTCTCCCTACGCCATAGACTGGCGGGGATGGCAGTCAGAAAGTTTTGCTTGCTCCCGATCTTTCTTTTCCATAAGATGCGGAGCATTCCCGGGGCGGCTGACAGATTTGTTCTCCAAATTCATACTTCAGTGGAAGTGACTCGACTTGCAGGCTGACGCTCATCACAGTTTTCTTGACCGACCGCAGGCTGCGACCGATCCCAGCGAAACTCGGCGGATCGAGCGCTGGCTGGCGACGGCGCGGGTGTTTCTGGCTATTTCCGCGCTGGCCGCGATCTACATGGATCCCACGCGGTTGGGACAAGGGCCGATAGCCTACGGCCTGCTCGGACTTTACCTGATCCATGGCGTGCTGGTGATGACGCTGTTGCGGCGAAGAAAGCAGTCGACGCCGGCGTTTCGCATCCTGGTTCACACTGCCGATATCGTATGGCCGGCGTTGATCTCAGTATTTGCCGAAGGACCGCGGAGCCCGTTTTTCCTTTTCTTCTTTTTCGTGCTGGCGGCTTCCGCCTACCGGTGGGGATTGTGGGAGACGTTGGGCACGGCGGCGGCTGAAGTAGCTTTGCTGTGGATTGAGAGCTTCGTGCTGCTGCACGTGTTGGCAACGCGCGGAGCAAGCCTGCCTTCGCGTGTTTTGTCGGGTCTGCAAAACAATCTGCCGGAGTTCGAGCCGAAGCGCCTGTTCATGCTGTCGGTCTATCTGCTGGTGATGGGGTTGCTGCTGGGGTATCTGGCGCGGCAGCAGAAACGGTTGCGCGCGGAGAAAGCGGTGGTGACCCGTCTTCTGGCAAAGATACGGGTGGAAGCGGGACTTACTGGAACTCTGCAGCAGATTTGCCTAGAAATTTCCAGCCGGTGCGGAGCAGCGCGGATGCTGATCGCATCGCAGGAAATTCACAGCCATCGAATGTTTCTGGGCGAGTTGCGCAGAGGGGATGAGGCGGCTTCCGAGTTCAAATGGCTCGAATCCAGCCCGCGCGACGCGAAAATCTATCTGGAGGATTTTCCGGGCGAGGTATGTTACGCGTCGAATGCAAAAGACCGATGGTCTGTGATCGCCGTGGACCACGAGGGAAATCCGGTATCTTCGCCCTCGAGTGAGCCGCTGGCTAAGCTGAAAGAGCGGCAATCCTTTCGGTCGCTGATTGCGATTTCATTCGTGTTCGGTGGCGAGTGGCGCGGGCGGGTGCTCGTATTCGATCCGTCGCGATATGGAGAGACGCACGAGGAGTTGCGTTTTCTGCTCGATTTATTCCGGCAAGTGGGGCCGGCGGTGTACAACGTCTACCTGCTGCACCGGTTGCGGCGGCGGGCAGGGGCTGCGGAGCGCGCGCGCTTCGCGAGAGAATTACACGACGGCGCCGTGCAATCTCTGATCGCGGTGGAGATGCAGGTGGATGTTCTGCGGCGCCAGGCGGAGACTACGCCAGCGGTGGTGAGTCCGGAACTGGGCCGGATTCAGGGTTTGCTGCGCGAGGAAGTGCTGAAGCTGCGAGAACTAATGCAGCAGATGAAATCGATCGACGTGGATGATCGCAGGTTCCTGAGCATCGTGACCGATACCGTAGAGCGGTTTGAGCGCGAGACAGGGATTTCCGCGCGCTTCGTGACCGATATTGAGAAGCTGGAGATGCCGGGGAAGGTTTGCCGCGAGATGTTGCGGATTGTGCAGGAAGGGCTGGTGAACGTGCGCAAGCACAGCAAAGCGCGTCACGCGCTGGTGAGGCTGAGTTCGAATGACAGCCAGTGGAGCCTGACGCTGGAAGACGACGGCAAAGGTTTTCCGTTTTCCGGCCGCCTGACGCAGGATGAACTGGAAACGATGGGCAAGGGGCCGATGATTATAAAAGAACGAGTGCGTTTAATTGCGGGCGCGCTCACTGTAGAATCGAATCCCGGCCTTGGGACGCGGTTGGAAGTCAAGGTTCCGAAGGGTGGAGAGGTTTCCGATGAATTTTAAGAAATCACAGCCAGTTCGTATCGTGATTGCGGATGACCATCCAATCTTCCGTGATGGTCTGCGGCGGTTGCTGGAAGCGGAAACGGATTTGAAAGTGATCGGTGAGGGTTCCGACGGCGCGGAAGCCGTGCGGCTGGCGCGGACGCTGAAGCCCGACATTCTTCTGCTCGATCTGGCGATGCCGAGGCATCCTGGGCTGGAGGCTTTGCGGGATCTGAGTTCGGGCGCGGTTGCAACTCCGGTGCGCGTGATCCTGCTGACGGCGGCGGCAGAGAAGAGCCAGATTGTGGAAGCTTTGCAGTTGGGCGCGCGCGGAGTGGTGCTGAAGGATTCCGCCACGCAGTTGCTGTTGAAAGCGATTCATACGGTGATGTCTGGCGAATACTGGGTGGGGCGGGAGAGCGTCTCAAACCTGGTGCAGTATTTGCGGACGCTTGTGCAATCTTCGAGCGACGAAGCGCGGCAGAGGAAGTTCGGCTTGACTCCGCGCGAGCTGGAAATTGTGGCCGCAGTGGTGGCGGGATACTCCAATAAAGAGATTGCCGAATACTTTAAGATCAGCGAAGACACGGTCAAACATCATCTGAGCAATATTTTCGACAAACTGGGAGTTTCTACCCGGCTGGAATTGGCTCTGTTTGCGGTGAACCAATCGCTTCCGCTGAAAAGCATTGGCTGACGATGGCTTAAGTCCATCGCCTAAAGTAACCGTAGATGGCACAAAAGGGCTATTGGCGGTATTCAGCAGCTCATTTATTATCTCCAGAATACCAGCGATTCACAAACCAGCCTCGGGACAAGAACTGATGGGATCACAGTTGTTGTGGTCCTTGCCCCCAGTTACAGTCGGGCGCGGTTACGACAAATATTAAGGAGAGCCCCGTGGCAAACTTTCTACGAAAACTTTGGCAGGAAGAAAATGGTCAGGATATCGCCGAGTATGCGGTGATGCTTGCGGTTATTCTGGTGATCGTGGTGGGCACGGTCCGGCTGATCGGATCGAACGCGAATAATGTGTTCTCGAACGTCGCCAGCGCTATTCAATAGGAATTCGATAGAAGACTCGGTCGATGGTCGAGCCCGACGTGTCGCGACATCCGTCCATGCGTCCCTGACTACTCGGCGAACTGGACGAAGAGCGCGACCCAGTCGTTTGTGCCTAAAACCCGGAAAGTGTGGCCTTTGCCCGTGAGATCCTCGGCGAGGAAGATTTGTCCGGGCTCCGCGTAAATCTTTTCTCCGCCCGCGATTTCAATCTCCGCCAGGCCACTGATTGGGATTACGTAGCGACGCTTATCCGCATTGTGCCAGCTTTCAAAAAAGCCGGGAGCCAGGCGCACCACGTACGAACTCGTAACTTTCACCGGTTCGGATTGTTCTATGGTGTCTGGCCCGCCCGGTATAGCAGAGAGCTTCACGCTGATCCGTTCCGCGTGGCTTAGGCCATCAGCGCCGGTGAATAGCCGCGTAGCCATGACGGGCTCACGTTGCTGAGCGGTGACGATGCTCCGGCCACGATAGGCATACGCGGCAAAGGCAAGCAAAGTAACGGTGGCCCCGAAAATAATCCGGATGGTGATGGATTTCATGCCTTCCCCCGCTGGTATTAGGGAAGCATGATACATCAGCCTGAGTTGAGGGCGCGGAGGTCGCTGTGGGCGTTCCGAGCGAACGACTTGCGCAAACGCACACCGGTTATTTCGAGACGGGCGCGGTTAGCGCGACCTTGTCGCTGCCGGGTGTCGAGATTCTCGTCAGGTACGGGAAGAATGGTGTGATCTCGAACGGTATCTTCTCTTTCGCGGAACTCAGCGCAACCGGCTTCGCCTTCGCCAATTCCACTTGATCGGTCAGGGGATCAAGCTTGATGCGTCCTCCAAGCGGGAGCGCGGCAATCTGATCGGTGCGTTGCGGCTGCAGTTCGGGCGCGGCCGAGAGCAGCGCTGACATGCGGATGCTCTTGCTGCTGGCGATGCTGTTGCCCATGTGCGGGCGAATCAAGTTGGGCAGCTCGGGAGCGGCCTTCTGCATGGCCTTCAAGAACAATCCGGCGCTTCCCAGTTTGTCTTTGTAGGGAGAGTTCTTCAGCAATTCCAAAGCCTTGACGTCGGCAGCTTCCTCGTCGGACGGTTTGCGTTTGAAATCGAAGCGCTCGAACGAGTCTTGGTCGGGGAAGAACATTCGGTCATTGAACGCGAGCTTGGTATCGAAGGGATGTCCAAGCACGATGTGGCTGAGTTCGTGGGCGAGGACCATGGCGAGCGAAGCTTCATCGGGAAGAACATCGAGCAGGCCACGGCTGACGACAATGGTGTGGCCGATGGTGAATGACTCGAGCGGCGAAGTGATCAGTACGCGGCAGCGGACATCAGCCTGCAGGTCAAGGTTATTGGTGACCAGCAAGTTGTTGACCACGGTTTGAAGAATCTTGTCGACCTCGCCGGGAGGAGCTATGAGACCGATCTTTTGCAGGCGTTCGACTGCGTTATCTTCAGCCTGGCGTTCCCACATGCGCAGAGCGACTACGGGATTGGCGTCGGCAGCGGCTTCAGTCTGGTCTTTCACAGACTGGGGAGAATCCACCAGAATCTGCGTGAATTCGGAATCTTTGTTCAGAGCTTTTAAGTCGTATCCCCAAAGACGGGTCTGGGCGCGGAAGTGGAGAGTCTGGCCCAGGTTGGTTTTCATATTCGACTCTTCGCTGTAGATGTACGCAGGAAGCCATGTGCCGGGGCGCAGGTTCAGGCGCCAACTATCGAAGTGCAGGTAGATGTTAGCGTTGGCTCGCGAGTTGTAAGTGCCGTTGAAGCGGACAATGTTGTAATCCTGGTCCTCGACCCACATGCGCCCGATGAAGCGGCCGGACCCGGCGTCTGACCTGGGTTCGACGTCGATGACGAGGCAGCGTACTTCTCCGAGAAATTCGCGGCGGACGAGAGTGAAGCTGTAATACTTTTTCTGGAAATCAGGATCGAGGACGACCATCTGCGCGAAGCCCAGCGGCAGAAAGTGCAACGCATAAAGACCAGTCAGGTGGTTGACCATGCGGCGGCCGAAGCCGGGCTGGCCGATAAACGAAGTGTCTTCAGGACCATCGCTCATGTCGAGGCGCCCGAGAAAATACTGATCTTTCACCGGCAGGGCGTTTCCCTCTTTATCGGTTTTAAGATCCTGGAGATACGTCTCGACCATGGGGCGCATGTGGCGCATCTGGGCGACGAACAGATGCTCCTTCTGAACTACGCGGTCCATCACTTCGCTGAACGACGCTGGAGGGGGAACCACCGGAGTAGCGGGAGCAGGAGTCGCTTGAACAGGCTCTGCTGGCGCCACGGGCGGCGCGGGCGCCGCATCACTAGGCGGCGCATCGGTGGTGGCCGGGGGTGCCGAAGCAGGCGCCGCAGTTGGCGCAGAAGCGGGTGCGGAAGGTGTTGCTGCCGGCGCAGAGGCCGCCGGATCCTGCGATAGCGCAGGCAAAGCGCAAGCCAGCAAAAGCAAAAATGAGAGTGAACCTACCTGAAAAATACGCATTAAAGACCTTCTGACTGAGAGCAAATTATGCCAACTGAAAAATAATATGCAAGACCACAGTGGAATCGGCGGGCTGGCCGTCGCGCATCGCCGGTTTGAAATGAATCTGTTGCGCAGCTTTGACGGCGTTGTCGTCGAGGCCGTGACCTAATCCGCGAACCACGCGCACCACATGCAGGCTTCCGGACGCTTCCAGAACCACTTCCAGAAGAACCTCGCCTTCGATCTTCAGACTACGCGCTTCCTGAGTATAGATGGGCGTAGGTTTCGAAAGGATTTCCGCGGGTATCGCTCTAGCTGCGGATTCTGCCGCATGCGAACGTATCGTCGGCGGCGCGGGAACATCCGCGCTGGCAAAGCCGCTGGATTGAACGGTGTTTGCGCGTGGGCGGTTTTCCGTTGTGGCAGTGCCATTGCCAAATCCGGAACTGGCGACCACGCCGGGCACTCCCTTGGCGCCGCCGGTGCCGTTGCCAGAGCCGGGCCCGGAAGGAAGATCGAACGATCCGGCGGCCGCAATGTTAACCGCTTTGCCTTGACCGGCCTTGGCGGGAATTCCGTTGGGATCTCCGAAGCCGCCGGTCTGCACTTGCGACGGAGCGCGCGCGATGGTGGGAGTCGCCGAGCTGCCCGTGGAAAACGTATTCATCTTCACTGCCTCTTTGGGAATGACGGGAGCGGCAGGGATGGGATCCAGCTTCTTCGGCTCCAGCCGAACCGTGGGAGCGGACTCATCTTCCACTTTCACTGGAGTCTTTGGCAGCGGAGCGGGCAGTCGTAAAGTATTCACCGGCTGGAGTTCTGCGACGAAAGTCGGCTGCGGCAGGCGGCGCACCGGTTGCGGGTCATGATTCACTGGAACTGGAGTGCTGACGAGTTCGATCGAACGAAAATTATGCTCCTGAGGCGAAACCACGGATGGATACAACAAGCGCACCCAGATGAGGAACGCCACCGCCAGCGCTTGCGCGCCGGAGCTGAAAACGAATTCCGTCCAAGGCTTTCTCGTCTCCGGAAGCAGGGAGAAGAGATTCTCTCGGGAAGCAGCAGGACTCATATCGGAGTTCACTCGTTAGCTGTAGAAAACACGCATTCGGAACTGAAGTTTCTGGGGCCGCGGCGAAAACGCTGGAACCGCCACGGCCTTATAAGTCTACAACGAAGTCGACAATCCCAGTGTAGAAAGCTGCACGGCAAAGGCCATTTCGGCGGCAACTTTGAAGTCTATCTAGCTAATGTTTCAAGTACTTACGCGGACCGCTTTGTGAGGTTCAAGCAGGCGGCGCAAGAAAGAGCAAAAAATTACACCCTAGGCACGGTTCTTTATACTTTCGCGGGTACCTTCCCGGAATCTTGCCATCGGAGCCCGCGAACCGGCCGAGCCGGTCCCCTGATTGAATCGACCATTAAGATCTTGCTTCAGACGGATAAAAGGTTAGCATTTATTCCGCCAGGGCCGTCCTTTTTAAACACTTTCTTCGGGCGCTTCTGACTAACAGCGCACCACTTTGGGACTGTCAATCCCTTTGGTTGCGTTGCGCGTGTCCACGACCAACTGGGCCTCGCCGACAATTTTTTTGTAATCGTAATCGGAGTGATCGGTAATGATCACGATGCAATCGTATTCGCCAAGCTTGTCTAATTCCGCACGCTTCATCTGCAGGTCGTACTTGCGTCCCTTGCCGATGAAAGGGAAGTAAGGATCGTGATAGCTGACCTGTGCGCCTTCGTGTTGCAAGAGTTCGATGACGGTGAGGGCGGGTGATTCGCGCAGATCGTCGATGTCTTTCTTGTAGGCCACACCGAGAATGAGGACACGCGCGCCGTTCACCGACTTTTTATGCTGGTTCAGCGCTCCGCCGATGGAGGCGAGCACATGGTACGGCATGTTGTTATTGATTTCACCCGCGAGTTCGATGAAGCGCGTGCGGAAATCGAATTCCTTTGCCTTCCATGAAAGATAGAAGGGATCGATAGGAATGCAATGTCCACCGAGGCCAGGCCCGGGGTAGAAGGGATGAAAGCCGAAAGGCTTGGTGGAAGCGGCAGCGATGACTTCCCAGATGTCGATGCCCATGCGCAGGCAGAGCAATTTGAGTTCATTGACCAGGGCAATGTTGACGCAGCGGTAGATATTTTCCAGCAGCTTCGTCATCTCGGCGGCGGCGGGCGACGAGACCGGAACCGTGCGATGGAAGATGGAACCGTAAAGGGTGCCGGCTAATTCCGCGGCTTGCGGATTGACTCCGCCTACGACTTTAGGAATGTCACAGCGGGCGACAGTTGTGTTGCCCGGATCCTCGCGCTCAGGTGAGAACGCTACGAAAAATTCTTTTTCCGCGCTGCCAGCGCCGGGGGAATTGTTGGAGGAAGCTGCCGTCGAAGCGGTGCGAGCAGCTTTCAGTCCCTGCTTGTTCTCTTTTTCGAGGATGGGCAGCATGACTTCTTCCGTGGTGCCGGGGTAGGTTGTGCTTTCGAGAATCACCAACTGGCCGGGCTGAAGATGCGGCGCAAGCGCGTGTGTGGTATCGGTGATGTAGCTCAGGTCGGGTTCGTGATATTGGTTGAGGGGCGTGGGGACGCAGATGATGATCGCGTCCATGGCATCGAGGCGGGAGTAGTCGGATGTGGCGGAAAAGCCCTGCGCCTGTGCGCTCCTGATTTCTTCGGCCGCGATGCGGTAGATATAAGACTCGCCGCGGGCGAGGGTGTCGACTTTTCGCTGATCGATGTCGAAGCCAGTCACGGCAAATTTTTGCTCGCTGAAGAGCAGGGCAAGAGGCAATCCGACGTAGCCGAGGCCGATGATTCCGACCCGCGCCTGACGCTGCTGGATTTTGTTCTTGAGTTGCTCGGGAGTGTGACTTGGGGCAGAGTGGTTCGTCATCGTCGCGAAAGCGCGTGTCTATTGGTGGAGTTCGCTCTCGATTCTAGCACGCACTTACGCGCCCGGGCGACGGCAGCGTGCCGAACGATTTCTTGTTTTCCGAGGTTGGGAATTTATGGAAAGACGGGCACTGAAGAAGCGCGCGTGGCTGGTGGTCTTGTTGGCGATTGGAGGTTTGTTGGCAGGGTTGGCCGCGAAAGCTGGCAGCTTTCTTATCGTGGATGAACCGCGCCGCTCCGATGTGATTCTGGTGCTGGCCGGGGAGACGGACCGGCGTCCGGCGCGCGCCCTCGAACTTCTAGCGCAGGGATATGGCCGCAGGGTGGTGCTGGATGTGCCGACAACTGCGAAGCTGTACGAATTCACACAGATTCAATTGGCACGGAAATATGTTGAGGATCTGCCGCAGGGGGCGCTGGTGAGCGTGTGCCCCATCGACGGACTATCGACTAAGGACGAATCGAAGGACGCAGAGAAGTGTATTGCACGCGACGGCGCCAGGAGCGTGCTGATCGTGACTTCGGACTTTCATACCCGGCGCGCGCTGAGCATCTTTCGAAAGGAAGCTCCCGGGCATGAATATTCGGCCGCCGCCGCACGCAATGACGAACAGTTTGGCGCGCGATGGTGGACGCACCGGCAATGGTCGAAGACTTTTGTGGATGAATGGCTGCGATTGATCTGGTGGAAGACGGTTGATCGATGGCGGTGAAGGGAAGGTCGCGGCAAGGCTCTTCACCACAGAGACACAGAGGAAGGCAAGAAAGAAAACGAATTCTGATTTTTTCTCCGTGCCTCTGTGTCTCTGTGGTGCAAAAGATCTTCGGAATATTAGAAAGTTTTCCACAGAAGCCGCCGTTCGATAGCACAAATTGCATTGACTGCCAAGAACTTTGGAGGGTAGGATTCGTTAACGGTAATCAACTCAGTTATTAGCGGAGCGTGGGATGGGCATGTCTGCTTTCCGGAAGATGGTAAGTTGCGTGCTGCTGTTGATGGTTCCGGGTTCGCTGTTAGCCGCCGATTCCGGTGCGGCCATGCTTTATGCTAATGGAGCTGCCTGGTTGAACGGCAGCCATGTGCCGAACTCCTCGGCGATTTTTGCAGGCGACCTTGTACAGACCCGATCTGACTCCGCAGCCAACATTCATGCGCCCGGCTCGAGCATCACGGTTCTCGGCGATTCCCTGGTTCAATTTGAAGGCGCATTGTTAAAGGTGGAACACGGGGGCGTGAGCGTTTCCACGTCGAAAGGTGTAGCCACCACCGCCGGCGATGTGCGCGTGGCGCCGGCCTCCAATGCGTGGACTGAATTCAATGTCACGGATATCGATGGAACGGTGCGAATCGCGGCCAATAAGGGGGACTTGACCATCACCGATGACGATGGCACGGTCACTCTTCCTCAAGGACAGGAAACCACGCGGAACGAGCAATCCGACCAGGGCGATAAGAAGAAGAAAGACAAGAAGCGTGCGGCTGGCGCGGTTCCGGCGGCTGGCGGCGGCGCGTTAAATTCTCCGGTAGCCATCGGGGTGGGAGCGGCGGCAATTGGCGGCCTCACGATATGGGTACTGACGCGGAGCAGCAATCCGGTTAGCCCCGCGACTCCTTAGTCAACGCGCGATTCCATTCGGCGCAACCTAATCGGCTCAACGAAAATTCCCACTATCGCCCTGCTCAGAAATGCTCGCGCAACTCCGCGAACCTGCCGACGATCAGCAACCGCTGACCTGCTGGAGCCGCGTTCACTTCTTCATGCTCCAGGATCCACGTATCGCCGTGAGGAACGAAAACCGCGTGCAGACCCGCGGCCAGCGCCGGATTGATATCGGACCTCGGGCTGTTGCCGATCATCCACGTGGATTCGCGAGCGAGTTCGTATTTCTCTGCCAGGGCGTGATAAACCGCGGAATCTTTTTCCGCCACGATTTCAGTTGCCGAAAAATATTCTTTCAATCCCGAGCGCTCGATTTTTCCCGATTGCTCCGCCAGCGCGCCCTTGGTCACCAGAATCAAACGATGCCGCGTGCGAAGATACTCCAGCGTTTGCGGAACCTCCGGCAAGAACTCAATCGAATGATTTTCGATAGTGTGAGCAAAGCTTGTGATCTGGGCATGCAATTCAGGTGTGACCGGCTGCACGCTCAGACACTCAAACGTGCGAACCAGCGAATGCGAGAAACTGTGCAGGCCGTAACCATGGGTCACGATGCACTCGCGCTCGACATTGTTGAGCACCTCGCGTACCTGCTCGGGGGAAAACTCAAGATGATTGAGAAACGAAATAAACTTCGCGATGGCGCGCTCGAAATAAACGTTGTTCTCCCAAAGCGTGTCGTCGGCGTCGATGAGAAGGGTTTGTGGGAGCAAGCTTTTAGCTCTTAGCCTTTAGCTCTTAGCTAGCCCGGTAATCGGGAATTATGACGCGGCAAGAGCAAAAAGGGGTCGGCACCGAAACTAGTTATTGCTGGCATGGCAAACGCGTGAGCTAAAGGCTAAGAGCTAAAAGCTAAAAGCTTCCCTACACCCAATCCACCTTCGCCTCAGGCCGAATGATCCCCGCCTTGTGCCCCATGTCGAGTAAGCGCACGACAGCCTCACGTCCATCCGGGCCATAATCCAGCGTGCGCTCGTTCACGTACATGCCAACGAAGCGGTCGGCGGTTGACGTGTCGAGATCGCGAGCGAACTGCATGGCGTAGGACAAAGCTTCTTCACGATGATCGAGCGCATACTGAATGCTGTCATGCAACGCAGTGTTGACCGCGGCAATCAGTTCAGGGCCGAGCGCGCGGCGAATGGCGTTGCCTCCGAGCGGCAGCGGCAATCCGGTCATCTTCTGCCACCATCTTCCGAGGTCGACAATGCGGTGCAGTCCGGCCTTGTCGTAGGTCAATTGGCCTTCGTGGATGATGAGTCCAGCCTCGTATTTGCCTTCGAGCACCTGCGGAATAATCTGGTCGAAGGGAACGACCTCGGTTTCGACACCGGGAGCAAAAAGCTGCAGCGCAAGATAAGCAGTGGTGAGCGTGCCGGGGACCGCGATTTTTTTACTTTTGATTTCATCCTGCGAGAACGGACGCGGCGAAACGATCATCGGTCCATAACCCTCGCCCACGCTGCCGCCGCATGACATGAGTGCGTACAAATCCTGAATATAAGGATAGGCGTGAAACGAAATCGCCGTGACATCGTAAACGCCTTCGCGCGCCTTCTGGTTCAGCGTTTCGATATCGCACAGCGTATGCGTGAAGCGCAGCCCGGGCACGCGCACCTTGCTGGTGGCGAGGCCGTAAAACATGAACGCATCGTCGGAATCCGGGCTATGGGCAATGCTGATCTCGCGCACCTGAGAAGCCGGATTGCCGCCGGAATGTTTCGCTTCGAGCTCCGAAGTTACTGTCATCGTTTGAACTCCAAACCGAGTGCTGCCGTGCTACTGCTGTGCATTCGAACGGCGCTGCCAGCGCGACGCAATTCCCGCGGCCATCATCACCTTAATAATCTCAGCAAACAGAAACCAGTAAAGACCCCAGCGAAAAGCCTGCACCACCGAGTGAGTCAACACCGCAAGCCAGGCCAAGCCGCTGGCAAAAAGTACAACCTCGCCAAGAAGACCACCCAGAGCGGCGCGAGCGAAACTCTTGCGTCCGTGCTCCATCACATATCCAGCCAGCCCTGCGACGACGGGATAGGCCAGAAGAAATCCGCCAGTGGGGCCAAGCAGATGCGCGATTCCCCCCACGCCCACGGGACTGAACACGGGCATGCCCGCTGCGCCTTCCATCAGATAAAGTGCAAGCGCCGCAAAGCCGCGCCGGCTGCCGAGCAGCAAGCCGACCAGCAGCACTCCAAAGTTCTGCACCGTCAACGGCACCGGCGTGCCCGGTAGTGGAATCGTGATGCGCGCGCACAGCGCCACGAACAAGCTCGCGCTCACTACGATCGCGACCTGCCGCGCACCTTCGAGAACGCGTTCCTGTTGACTGCCTGCAGTTTGAATTGCCAGTTTTGACATGGAAGACTCTCCAAATCTTCGGCGCAGAGCATCAGTGCTGAGTTCAGTGCTCAGATCGGTGCTCAATATCACTCGACTGATGCTCGCGTTCGGTCTCGCCGGAAGTCCCTTCCCGAGCGGCATGCGCAGCCTGCAGGTGCCGCCGCAACCGCATGTACAACGCGATTGCCACGCACACCACGACCAGCGTACTTACACCCAGGATCAGGAACCACCAGATCATCCGCACAACGCACAAGGATAACAGATGATCAGGCGGTGGGACGGGCAGTTTCGCAGTGATCGTCTTCTAGCTCTGACGCTAGCTCGCCTTCGCCATGGACCGCTTCTCGTGCATCGCCGCGACGCGCTTCAGCGTGAGCTTCAGCCGTTCGCGCGCGAACTTGGAGCCCGTGGCGATCTTCTCGATATTCTCAAACATATGCGGATCGCCGATCTTTTCACGCAGGTCTTTGAGGAAGGGATAAACCTTCGCGAGTATCAGGAACATTTCGCCGCTCACCGCGGGCTGGATGAACAACTCCTCACTGAGCGCCCCTTGCAACACGAAGGATGCAGCCATGCTCCAGTATCCGCCGACCTGGCGTAGCCAATTGTTTTCCTGCGAGCCCATGGCCCCGACAATCTTCATGCAATCGTCGGCGTTCTTCGGCCAAAATTCCACGACCCACCAGTTGCGCGCTTTGCGCATCTCGGCCTCGCGGCGCAGATCGTAGAGTTTCATTATGAGTTGAGCGTCTGTAGCGGTTGCTTTCTTGGACATGAGATCTCCTTACAGAATTGAGTCATTGAGCGATTGAGTGATTGAAAAACCGGCCGCCCGGCGCCGACGCCCGAAGAAAAAATCCTGAAAATTACCCAATTACTAAATTTCCCAATTACTCAATCGATTCTACGCCGTCGTTGCTGCAGCTTCTGCAGGCGGCGCCGGCCGCTCGTAGTCGCATTCTTTGTTCGGGCATGCGATCACTGGTCCGGCCTTCAGATTTTTTTCCACCAGGTATTCGCTGCCGCAACTCGGGCATTTTTCGGCGAGCGGTTTGTGCGCCGAAGTGAACTTGCATGTCGGATAATTTCCGCACCCGTAGAAAGTGTTGCCTTTGCGGGCGCGCTTCTCCACCAGATCGCCATCTTTGCACTCCGGACACTTCACGCCAATGTAGTTCTGTTTGACGTATTTGCATTCGGGATATCCGCTGCAAGCCGTGAACTCGCCAAAGCGCCCGTGGCGGATCATCATATTTCGATTGCACTTCGGGCATAGTTCATCGATCGGAATATCCGGAACCTTCTTGCCCTGGTCGAGTCGCCGCGTAGTCTTGCAATCAGGATATCCCGTACAAGCCATGAACTGACCGAAGCGCCCGCGCTTGAGCACCATCACGCGTCCGCAGTTCTCACAATATTCTTCCTGAGTGGTCTCCTGAACGTCGGCCGAATCGAGGTCGGGCAGGTTGATTGGATTTTCTTTCGTGAACGTACAAGTGTTCGGATCTTCCTTATCGTAGGTGCTGCACGCATAAAACGATCCGTGCCGGCCCCACTTGATCACCAGAGGCGCGCCACATTTCTCGCACTTCTCGTCTGTGGGCTTCTCCATCCGCTTGATGTTCTCCATATGCTTTTCGGCATATTTGAGATCCTTCGTGAATTTCTTGTAGAACTCGGCGAGCGTGTCGGTCCACTTCTCTTTGCCCTCTTCGATCTCGTCGAGTTTTTCTTCGAGCCCCGCGGTGTAAGCCACATCGAAAATGTCGCGGAAGTTTTCCACGAGCAGGTCCGTGACTACGAGTCCAATCTCCGTGGGAGTAAATTTGCCACCCAATTTCTGCACGTACTGCCGCTCTTGAATCGTCGACAGAATCGCCGAATAGGTTGACGGACGCCCAATCCCGCGCTCTTCCAGTTCTTTCACCAGCGACGCTTCGTTGTAGCGCGGCGGCGGCTCGGTGAAATGTTGCTCCGGCTTCAATTCCTTCAACGTAAGCTTCTGGCCAGCTTCCAGCGCCGGCAGCTTGTGTTTCAGTTCTTCGTCTTCTTCGTCCTTGCCTTCTTTCGATTCTTCGTAGACGCGCAGGAAGCCATCGAACTTCATCACTGATCCGGTTACGCGGAACCAGTAAGCATCGCCATTCTTCGATTTCGCATCGATATCGACCGTGGTCTGGTCGAACACCGCAGGCATAATCTGCGACGCCACAAAACGCTGCCAGATCAGCTTGTAGACCTTGAACTCATCCTCTTTTAAGTACTGCTTCACCTGATCCGGATGCCGCATCGCCGAGGTCGGCCGAATCGCTTCGTGCGCCCCCTGCGAATCCTTCTTCTCCTTATATGTATTAGGAGTTTCGGGCAGGTAAGCCGCGCCATATTCATTGCCAACATATTCGCGCACTTCCTGAATCGCCTCAGGCGCAACCCGGGTTGAATCGGTACGCATGTAGGTGATCAGGCCGACCAGGCCTTCTTCGCCCAGTTCCACGCCTTCGTACAAACGCTGTGCGATCATCATGGTGCGCTTCACGCTGAAGCGCAGCTTGCGCGAGGAATCCTGCTGCAACTTGCTGGTGGTGAAGGGAGGCGCTGCATTGCGGCGGCGTTCTTTCTTGTCAACCGAACGCACCAGCCAGTCGGCTTCTTCGATCGCGGCGCGAATCTTTTCCGCATCCTCGCCGTTGGTGACTTCAATCTTCTCTTCGCCCTTGCCCAGAAACCGCGCGTCGAACGCAGGAGGCTTGCTGGCAGCCAGGTGTGCGTCGATCGTCCAATATTCTTTTTTCTCGAACGCCTTAATCTCGCGTTCGCGCTCAACGATGAGTCGCAGCGCAACCGTCTGCACACGCCCGGCAGAAAGCCCGCGGCGGACTTTATCCCACAGCAGCGGAGAAACTTGATATCCCACCAGTCGATCGAGCACGCGCCGCGCTTGCTGCGCATCGACAAGATTCTGATCGATGGCGCGAGGATGTTCGAATGCCGCCTGCACCGCGCGCTTCGTAATTTCGTTGAACGTAACGCGCTGAATGCGTGGAGGCCCGTCCGGGTCTTCCTTCTTCTTCTTTTTCGATTTCTTGCCGTGGCCGTTGCCGCCCAGTTCAAACGCAAGATGCGCTGCGATGGCCTCGCCTTCGCGGTCCGGGTCAGGCGCCAGATAGATCGCATCCATCGGTCCCGCCAGCTTTTTCAGCTTGGCCAGAACTTTTTCTTTGCCCGGGATGACGACGTAGTCGGTCTCAAACTCCTTGCTCGTGTCCACGCCCAGAGTGCTCTTAGGCAAATCCTTCACGTGGCCGAGCGAGGCCTCGACAGTAAATCCCTTTCCCAGATATTTCTGGATGGTCTTCGCCTTAGCCGGCGATTCGACAATGACTAAACTCTTCAACAATGGAACCCTCAGTTCTTAAGTTTTCGCTTTGAACCTAGCACGAATGGGACGAAAGCAACAAGTTACGGGTAAAAGCTATTAGCTCTTAGCCTTTAGCTCTTAGCTTAAACGCTTACGCCGCCGTGGGCTTCCTCAGCTTCCCTGCCAATGCTGACAACATCCTCATGATCTCGCTCACGTCCGCATTTAGGATTTCGTACTCCTCGCTCACTACCAACCCCAAATCTCTCGCTGAGAGGAAATGGTAAGACAGTTCAGCGCCCGATCCCATCGCGATTTGAACGTAGCGCGCCAATTCTCCGTCGGATCGCCGACCGCAGCCTTCAGCCAAATTCGCGGCGATCGAGGCGGACGCGCGCCGAATTTGACTGGTGAGACCGTAACGCTCTTCCTTGGGGAACAGAAGTGTCGTCTTGTAGACCGCCAATGTTAGCTTGTGGGCCTTCTCCCAAACCAACAAATCCTGGTAATTTCTCATGGCATCACTCCAATGCATTCGTCGTAGGGTTTGGCTAAAGGCTAAGAGCTAGAAGCTTTTCACAAAATTCTTCCCCGCCATCTGCCTCACCTTGCCACTCAGCTCAAGCTCGAACAACGCTGCGAAAATCTCCGAGGACGACATTTCGTTTTCTAATTTCTCCACGAGTTCATCGATGTGCATGGATTCATCCGCTTTCAACAGGCCCAGAATCCGCTTCTCGTGCGGCGGAAGCCCTTCGTCCGGGAATAGAGATGCGGAGGAGCCGCTCGCGGATTCAGGCGAGGCCGCCGGAGTAAGCGCCAGTTTCACTTCGGTCGGCAGATCTTCCCACACATCTTCCCAGGTCGCGACCAGCTTCGCGCCCTGCTTGATCAGCGTGTTTGGACCCCAGGCATTTTTATTCGTAACGTTGCCGGGCACGGCAAAAACGTCGCGGTTCTGCTCGAGCGCGCAGCGCGCCGTGATGCGCGTCCCGGAATATTCCGCGGCCTCCACAACCAGCACGCCAACGGACATGCCGCTAAGAATCCGGTTGCGGATAGGAAAGTTTTGCGGAAAGGCAGATGTGCAAAGCGGAAATTCCGAGATCAGCGCACCGCCCAACGCGAGTATCTGCTCCGATAGCCGCGAATTTTCCTTCGGATAAATCACATCCACACCCGTACCAAACACCGCAACCGTCCTGCCCTTCGCCGCGATCGCGCCGCGGTGACTGGCGGTGTCAACTCCGCGGGCCATGCCACTAATAATGACTAACCCTTGCGCCGCGAGATCGCACGCCAGCCGTTCCGCCATTCCCGAGCCGTAGGGCGTAGGGTGCCGCGTGCCGACCATGGCAATCCCAGGCTGTGTCAGCACTTCAGCGTTTCCGCGAACATAGAGCACAAGCGGTGGATCGTAAATCTCTTTCAATCGCGTCGGATAACTACCATCTTCCAGCGAAAGCACCGTGACTCCCGCCGCCGCGGCGCGCGCAATTTCTTCGCGCGCCAGTTCCGCCGATTTTCCGGTGGCGATCGATTGCGCCGAGACCGCCTGAATTCCAGTGCCTTCCAGCTCCGTAAGCGATGCATGGAAGACCGCTTCGGCGCTTCCGAAATGTTCGACCAGCTTTCGAGCCTTGGTTGGTCCCAGCCCCTGTGTAAGCGAGATGGCAAGCCATTCCAGAATGTGAGTAGAAGTTGGCGATGGCGCAACGGCATTGGGCAAGTTAAAACTCCGATCGTCACCCGGTCAAAAGAAAGAAACGGAGGCTGGGCGGACTCTAACCACTCGGCGAAACCATCGTCAAGGGCAGCCGTCACAACTCCCGTAAAAATTGGTCTGCTAGAATCAAAACAGGAATGAGACCTCTACGCATCTCGGCGATTTCCTACCTCAACACCGCTCCCCTCATGTGGGATTTCGAGCATGGTGAGGCCGGCGCAGAGTTCGACATTTCCTATACGTTACCCTCGGCCTGCGCCCGCGCTCTCGAAGCTGGAACCGCCGACATCGGAATCATTCCGGCAGCCGCTTATACGCAAGTCCCCGGGCTAATCGTGTTGCCCGGTGTAGCGATAGCATCGCGCGCCCCCGTGCGTTCCATCCTTCTGGTTAGCCGCGTGCCGGTTGAGAAAATTCGCACCGTGGCTCTCGATACTTCTTCGATGACTTCCGTGGCGCTGACCAAGATTCTGTTCGAGAAATGGCTGGGCGGTGGCAGAACGTTCACCTCAATGCCGCCGAACATCGAAAAAATGCTGGCCCAGCACGATGCCGCATTGGTCATCGGAGACCCCGCGCTACAAATCGACCGCTCGCGCTATCTCACGCTAGACCTGGCCGAGGAATGGATTCGCCACACCGGCAAGCCTTTCGTCTTCGCCTTCTGGGCAGTTCGTCAGCAAGCTTTGCAAGAAAACGAATCGTGTGGGGACGGACGCATTCGTCCGTCCGCGTCGCGAAGCGACGCCAGCGTGTGGCAGGATCTAGCCACAATTTTCCAGCAATCCCGCGACCACGGACTAGAGCCGGCAAGCCTCGATCAGATTACAAGCGAATGGGCGCCAAAGCTCGGGCTCAAGCAAGAAGATGTTCGCTCCTACCTCACCGAAAACATTTATTACCACTTGGACCCTCCGTGTCTCGAAGGCCTGCAACTTTTCTATCGCTATGCGGCCGAAATCGGAGCGCTGCCCGCCGCGCCCGCGATTTCTTTTCTGGCCGCGAACACCGCGGTTGTTTAGCGCAAACCAAAAACTGAATGCTGCCTCATTTACATCCCCTGCTAGTCGTCACGATGTGGCAGCGACTGCGCCGCCTGGGCGGTCCCGGCCTTGTCTTGCTGGGCATCGCCGATAATTCCATAATTCCAATGACCGGCAGCATGGACGTCCTCACCATCTGGCTGGCTGCGCGGCACCGCGAACCGTGGCCCTACTACGCTTTCATGGCCACGCTGGGCGCGGTGATCGGCGGCTACATTACTTATGCTCTGGCGCGTAAGGGCGGCAAAGGGACCATGGAGCGCAAGCTCTCGAAACGCCGAGCCGCCCAGGTTTCCAAAGCGTTTGAGCGCTGGGGATTCGCCGCCGTCGCCGTCCCTGCCCTCATGCCGCCTCCATTTCCTTTTGTGCCATTTCTATTGGCCGCCGGCGCCATGCAGTACTCGACCAAGAAATTTCTGGGAGCGTTAACCCTCGGCCGCGGCGTTCGCTACAGCATCGCCGCCTTCCTCGGATTCCACTACGGCCGCCACATCCTGCGCTTCTTCAACCAGTACTACAAACCCGCGATGGCAGTCCTGATCGGTTTTGCGGTAATCGGCGCGGTGCTGTCGCTAATTCAATACCTGCGCATGAGAAAAAAGTAACTCAATGGATTTTCTCCGCGTCCTCCGCGGCATTTCTTCGCGATCTCCGCGGTGAGAGGCTTTTGATCTTGAAGTCCACTGATGGATGGGGAGCGATTCAGTCGCTCGCACTTGGCCCAAAGCCAAGCACTCCGTTAGAATTAAATGTCAACATGTCCCTAACCAAGTCCCAAGCCCTCGAGCTCTTCCACTCCGACGACCTGATCGGCATCGGCATGGAAGCCGACGCGGTGCGCCGCCAGTTGCATCCCGAAGGTACGGTCACCTACATTATCGACCGCAACATCAATTACACGAACTTCTGCACCGAGTACTGCACCTTCTGCGCCTTTTATCGCCCGCTCAAAGGACCCGCCGCGAAAGAAGGCTACATTCTCGAGTTCGACACCATCTACGAAAAGATCCGCGAGACCGTCGAACTAGGAGGCACCGGCGTCCTGATGCAAGGCGGCCTGCATCCCGACCTCAAGATCGACTGGCACGAAAAGATGCTGCGCGGAATCAAAGACCGCTTCCCGCAAATTCATCTTCATTGTTACTCAGCATCCGAAATCATCGCCATAGCCGAGTACAGCGAACTCAGCATTCGCGACACGATCCTCCGCCTGCGCGATGCTGGCCTCGATTCCATCCCCGGCGGCGGCGCAGAAATTCTCGACGACGAAGTGCGCTACAAAATCGCCCGCCTGAAATGTTTAACCAACGACTGGATTAACGTCCACCGCACCGCCCATCAGATCGGCATGCGCACCACCGCAACCATGATGTTCGGCGTAGGAGAAAATTACGAACACCGCATCAACCACCTGCAAGCCCTCTACGACCTGCAGGAAGAAACCGGAGGCTTCACCGCCTTCATCCCCTGGAGCTTTCAGCCGCAAAACACCGCGCTAGGCGGCCGCCACTGGGACGAAGCCACCGCCGTCGAATACCTGAAGGTGCTAGCCATCTCGCGCCTCTATCTCTCAAACTTCGTCAACGTGCAATCCAGTTGGGTCACGCAAGGCCTAAAAGTCTGCCAGATGGGCCTCCGGTTCGGCGGCAACGACGTAGGCTCGGTGATGCTGGAAGAAAACGTCGTGAGAGCCGCAGGCGTGACCAACTGCACGACTGAAGAAGAGTTACGCCGGATTATTCGCGACGCGGGATTTCGGCCGGCGCAGAGGGATACGTTGTATCGGCAGTACTTTCTGAACTAGAAGTACAACCCGGCGACTCCGAACTCTAGGTGCCCGTCCATCGACTAAGCGGTCGAAAAGGACCGAGAAACTGTCCATCTACTTCATTTTTCGCTTGAACAATTTCGGTTGAGGGTTAAGAATCTACGAGGTTAGTGGCCCACTTAGTCCCACAGGACTCGGCAATATAAGTTCTCCTTAGAGGATCTGCCGTGGAACCGAGCGCCCAGAAGCCAGTCGAGATTCCCATCAAGAAAGACAAAGTCACCAAGCCACGGACGCCGCCGCCACGAACGCAGCCGGATCGAGACCTTGAGGACCGGCCTGCCGTTCTGATCCAGATTGAGCTCACGATGTGGTCGGGCATCGCACCGGAGGTACGACAGGAGCAACTCGTTGCGCTGGATGAGAGGTACCACGACATTCTCAATGAACTTTACGGCGTCGCCAACCTTTGCGTGGACCGGCACGCAATCTTATCGAAGTATCACACTTGGTGGCGACGGGTACTTATTGTCGGGACTGGGGTTCTTGCCTTGATTAACATTCTTGCCGCGAGCAAGGACTTAAAAGAATATGCAACCGCCGCGGCTCTTTCGGCCGCAGCCTTCGCCGTATTACTGGCGATACTCGGAAATCTGGAGAGTTTCAGCAATTGCCTGGAGAAAGCGCAGGCGTTCCGCGAATCACGTGAGCTGTTTCTGGACGTCGCAAGAGAGTTCGACCGCAGGTGGGACATCTATGTGCGACCCTTAACAGATACCCCAGAGGCATGTGTGAACGCTGCAGAGCTATATCGGCAGGTGGTTGCGAAGGACCGCGATCTGCGAGCTAAATTCAAAGAACTGACCAAGACTGAGGCGAGGACAACCGGAAGGAAACCGTGACCGAAATGCAACAAGTCACGACGAGTTTTAGCGGCTTGGCCAATACCGGGCAGACCGCAGAAGTGTACTCAGGCCTTATCGAGATGGGGGAGGCCACCAAGGAGGGAGACTATGAGAAGAACACTAAAGGACTCAAGAAACCATGGATTCTACCCATCCGTAGGCCCCCTATAACCAAATGGCCAATCTAGCCTCGGAACATAGAATGGAAATAATTGCATTTGCGAGCGGCAAAGGCGGGACCGGTAAGACGCTGATGGCTTCCTGTCTTGGCTATGCCCTAATTCAGGCGGGCCATCGGGTGCTAATGATCGATGCCGACCCGGCCACGGACGGACTGTCGCTATTCCTGCTTGGGCCAAAGGGCACTAAGCAGATTCAAGATTTTCAGGAGGCAAACACCTTTACGGGGGCCCTGCACGCATTTAGCCAGGGAGGATCTATGCTATGCGAGCCCCGGCGCATCAACCGCGCGGGGCCCGAGGACCACGGGGTCACTTACCAAGCCCTCATAAGTGGGAGGGGCCTTTACGGGGACGACGCCACGCTCTCGCAAACTCTCGCTGTCCCAGACTTGGATCAGGAAACATTCCGGAAGGCAGTCAAAGAATTGTTCGCTTCGCTGAAAAAAGGAGATCGCTACGATTATGTAATTGTCGATACGCGCGGAGGCTTTGCCTTTGAGAGCACCGACGTATGCGCCCTGGCAGACAGTCTCATCGTCGTCACCGAACCCGACTTCACATCTTTCTACCAAGACAGAAACCTAATAAGGCGAATCAGCGCCGCCTCCGAGCAACTAGGTTCGAAGACCCTGCTGCGCTCGGTCATCGTGAACAAGGCCACGGAAAGCGAGCAGAAGACGGACGAACTAGACCTCAGAAAAGTGGAAACATCATTTCGCATCGAGCTCACCAAAGAATTTCCTCTGCGCTTTGAAGATACCCATCCCGTTCCGGTTGATGTCGAGGCGCTGAAGGCGTACAAAACCCAGCGGCTACCATACCGCACAGCACCGGCTTCGCTGTTCTCATTCGCTACTCTGTCCGCTTTTTCGGACATACTTCAGGTTGTAACGGCGCGTTGGCAGGAAGAGCAGATAAAGGGGTGGAACGCGCTGGTTACGAGCGTCTCAGAGGCCGTAGAAAGCAGAAACAAGGAACTGGCCGCCGAAGCAAACAGGAGCAGGCAGAGGGAGGAGCAATCAGTCGAACTGCAACACGAAAACAGATCCTTACAGCAACTCGTAGAACAGCTCAAGAGAGAAATCGATAGGACGGAAAGGCAGTACGAACGTGAACTCGCCCGACTTCCCTCTGAGAAGTCGACACCCCAATCGAAGAACCCGGCCGTCAGAGGGAGGACATTTTTCGGCCTGACATGGAGGGTGTGGTTTGTACTACTCATGGCTGTCGCCTTCCTGGAGCTTGCGGGTTTTGTGAGCTTCCGGCTTCTTCGAGTGTACGAGCAGAACCGTATCGACAGCCTAGTAACCAAAGCCTACGACAACTCGCTGCCGGTGGCTTTACGCACAACATACGTGAAAGAACTGCTAACCAGCTACCACAAGGCCGACTTCGCCGGGATTAGCCTGGAAAACGCCGTTTTGGACAACTCTAATTTCAGACAGGTATCTCTCCAGGGAGCGGATTTTACAAACGCATCACTGAGCCGGGCAGATCTATCATCAGCCAAGCTAACAAGAACGACGTTCACCGGGGCCGACATGTCAGGAGCGCAACTACAACAAGCTCAGGCCGCTGGGGCGGACTTTTCGCACGCGAACCTAGCGAAAGCGGACCTAACGTCTTGCGATCTTACCAATGCCCTTCTTTTCGGGGCCGACCTCAGGGGAGCCAACCTCACGAGGGCAACCGCAGATTCGATACAGCTGGAAGCGGCCATTTTTGACCAATATACGACCTTTCCGGATGGCACGTCGGGGCACAAGCCGGTGGAGCTACCCCGCTCCGCTGCCGTTCCCACGAAAAAAGGATCGTGACATGAAGGCCACCCTCGATTTCGTCGCCGTCTTAAAATGCAAACGGCCCCGGAAATCCCGAGGCCGTTCGCGAGAGCCGGTAGCCGGTACCCCATCAAGGTCACCCTTATGATCGAGACGACGCCGCCGAGAATCAAGTTATAGGCGCCTATCCACCGCGCCGGATCCTTGCGTGCTATGCCGTTGGTCATCTCCTCAGAAAATTAAAGGCATCTTAGAATCAGGTGTCGATTGAGAACGCTAACCTCCTCCTGCCAAACGTTTGACGTCCACCTGTAAGCGCAGGCGACGAAGCTTATAAAGATAATCTCCAGGAGGCAACATATGGCTGCAGGTGCAGCTCCCGCTCCCGAAGTAAAGGCCGAAACAGAAACCGAGACCAAGCGAACGGCTCCCGCGCCGCCCACAACAAAGTGGCAGCGCTTCCAACAGAAGCTCCATGAAATTTTTGCTGAACGCGAAGACCACTCAGGCTGGCACCAATAACGGCCGGCGGATTCTCGATTCTTGCAAGAGCGGGACCTGCGAAAAAGTCCTTGTCCTTTTCCAGGCCTCAAAAATGCAAACGGCCCCGGGAAATCCCGAGGCCGTTCGCGAGAACCGATAAATCGGTACCCCGTCAAGGTCACCACCATTATCGAGACAATGCCCCCGAAAATCAAGTTACTTTGAGGAGGGTCGCACCCCGTCCTGCGAACCCTCCACTTGTCCCTGAGAGACAATCTTCCCGAAGGAAGGTGGACCCCCGGAGGGACTCGAACCCTCACTCGGACCTTGACGGGGTCCTGTGCTGCCGTTACACCACAGGCCCACGAGTCAAAGCTTACTTCAGCCATGACAAGGATTCAGGCCTCTATCCTGCATTTACTGAAGCGGAGTTTCGTTTTGGAACAGCCTTCGCGGTCCTGACCTGCAGGGCTTGCCATCCGCGCTAGAATAGCCTCAGCGAGGCCCCCATGCCGCAACTAACGCCGCAAGTCTCCGAAGTTCTCGAAAAAGCGCTGGCCCTCTCCAGCGAGGATCGTGGACTTATCATCCACCGGCTCGTCGAAAGCCTCGACGATGAACCGGCCGAAGAAGGAGTCGAGGCCGCTTGGTCGGAAGAAGTTAAGCGCCGCGTGGAAGAGATTCAGTCCGGCAAAGTCGAAATGATTTCAGGCGATCAGGTACTCAGGGAACTCGCCGAAGAATTTCCCTATGAATCCCACCGAATTTCCGGACCAAGCTCTTGTGACATCTGACCTTGCGTTCCACAGTTTCTCGGCCGATGATGTTAGGGAGCGAGAGCCGCAAAGTCGGTTCCGAGGCACGTTGTTCTTTGACAATTGAACAAAACGCAATAAGTCCTGTTAATTCAATATTTTACGATCTGCATCATTGATTCTAAACAGCTTAGCTCGTGCCCCATCCGCTAAGTCCTTTGAATGGAGTATTTTACGCGCAACCCCTTTGTTTTCATTGGTTTACTCGGATGGCAAAAACGTAAGTTGTTGATTACAGATGTTTTACGGTCGCAGCCGTGCAAATTTTTTTGATCTGGATTCGAGCCGAAACCGGGTTAGAATAGCTAGTCAGAGAACTTGATCGGTCCTCACGGTCACGACTCGGGCGACTCTGGAATTCCTCCCCGCATCCGAACACCATAATGAAGGTTTTTTCAACAGCTCTGTTGTGGCTAGTAGTGGCAGCAGCCGCGCTTTCGGCGCAGTCCTTGCCTTCATCTTCATCCGTTGCGCAGAGTTCTGCCACTGCGCGGGCCACTCTCAGCGGCCTCGTCACCAAAGATCCCGGCAGCGAGCCGGTGAAGAAGGCGATCATCGAACTGATCGCCGAGAGCCAGAGCGAAGGCGGAAACTACACCGCGCTTACCGGACCGGATGGCGGCTTCCGTATTGAGAACATCGCGCCCGGTCGCTATCACATGTTCGTCGAGCGCAGCGGTTTTCAGGAAATCGACAAGCATCGCCACAGGACTGAAGGCCGCGTGCTTACGCTCGTCGCCGGCCAGGAGATGAAAGATCTGGTCATTCATCTGCAAGCATCGGCGGTGCTCGTCGGGCGAGTGACCGATGAAGACGGCGATCCCATGCCGGAATCGCAGGTCGCCGTGCTGCGTCAAACATTCGTCGCCGGCCGCAGCCACTGGGAGCAGGTTGGGGCCGAGCGCACCAACGACTTGGGCGAATACCGCATCGCGGGCCTTGCGGCCGGCAGCTATTTTGTCGCGGTCACGCCGCCTCCAGACTTCAGGAGCCTGATCGAAGCCAGCGGTCTTTCATCTGCATCTGCACCTGCGGCTCGCGCCCGGGCTGCGGCCCCCGACAAGCCCGCGCCAGCCGCGTATCAAACCACTTATTATCCCGGCACCAGAGATCGCGCGCAGGCCGCCGCAATCCAGTTACACGCGGGCGATGAGTTTCCAGTAAATTTCTCGCTAACACCCAGCCCTACCTTAACCATTCGCGGGTCAATTGTGAATCTGCCGCTGGGCGCGAGTGCAGCGATTATGCTGCAATCGAATGATTTCAGCATGGTGCTGAATGGCGGGGAGGTGCACAAAGACGGCACGTTCGAGATTCGCGATGTTTCCCCCGGAGCCTACACGCTTCTCGCCACAGTCGAAAATGCAGCGACGCCCATGACCGCCCGTCAGGCGTTGCAGGTTACGTCTGCGAACGTCGAGGGCCTGCGGCTGGCTCCGCAAACGGGCGGTTCCATTCGCGGCCGCCTGCGCATGGAGTCGAACGGCAACGCCCGCGTCGATCCCACCCAGCTCTTTCTTCAGTTGCGCTCCGCCGACGGCGATGATGACTCGCTAGCGTCCTTTAGATTTGAAGACGGCTTCTCGACGCTGGCACACGTAAATGCGGATGGCAGCTTCGAATGGAAGAACGTGCCTGCGGGACATTATTCAATTCAGCTTTCCGACGCCAGTGCAATGCCGGACTGGTTTCTGAAATCAGTGACGGCAGGCCGCGACGCGGTCGATTCTGGATTCAGCGTAAGCGGTGGCACTACATCGGTTGATCTGGTTGCGAGCGCGAATGGAGCCGTGACCGAGGGCATTGCCACAAATCAAAAAGATGAGCCAGTCGCCGACGCAGTTGTCGTCGCGGTGCCAGAAGTGCGGTTCCGCAGCCATCCCGAGCGCTATCGCAAAGCGGTCACCGATCAGAGTGGGCACTTCATTCTTCGCGGATTGTCTCCGGGCGATTACACGTTGTTCGCGTGGGAAAGCGTAGATGGCGATGCATACTACAATCCAGAATTCCTCAAGGGCTATGAGGGGCAGGGTAAGGCGCTGAGTTTGAGCGAAGGCGAGCGCAAGAGCTTGCAGCTCAAGGCGATTCCCGCGGCTGAAGATCAACCCGAAGAGCAACACTGAAAGACCTTTTCTCGAACGTATGACAGGTTATGAGGTTCATGACACTCTGGTATAATTGTGTCATTCCAATCGGAGTGTGCCAATGTTAGAAGAAGCCCGGACGCGAGTGAATGAGAACGGTCGTGTTGTAATCCCATCTTCGTTTCGAAAGGCGCTCGGCATCGAGGTGGGAGATGAAGTCGTCTTGCGGATCGAAGGCGACGAACTGCGCATCACTACCCAGCAACGCCGAATTCAGAAAGCGCAGCGCCGCGCTCGGCAACATGTAAAGCGCGGCACATCGCTAGTGAATGAACTGCTCGCGGAACGCCGCGAGGCCGCGAAAGGTGAATAGCAGCGTGAATAAGCGATGACCAGGATTGTGCTAGATGCTTCCGCGATCCTGGCCGTGATCGGCGGAGAACCCGGGGCAGAGAAGTTGACTCCGGCCCTGCTGGCCCGAGCCGTCGGCAGCGCCGTGAATCTTGCCGAAGTGCAAACCAAACTGGTGAGCCGTGGCTGGACTCCCGAGCAAGCATGGGAAGACGCCACAAGTCCGGTTCGTGAAGTTGTGGCATTCGATGAGCATCAGGCCAGACTTGCCGGCGATCTGGCGATTGAAACCAGGCATCTTGGTTTATCTCTCGGAGACCGCGCCTGCCTCGCCTTGGGGATCGCGCTCAGACTCCCCGTGTATACCGCCGAGAGAGCGTGGAAGAAGCTTAAGCTCGGCGTGAGAATTCATGTCATCCGCTAAGGCCGCGTCGAATCCGGTAGAATAAAGGTTTTCACCTTACCCCTTGCTCCACTCTGATCTCATTCTGTCTTCGACGCTGGCCGCTTGGACTGCTCCCAAGGGCATTGGGCCTTATCTGCGTCAGCATTTGTTGGATAAGACTTTTCAGGGGCTCTACCACACCGACGCGTTCGACCGCGCGCTGCTGATTCCTTATTTCATTGTGCTGATCCTGCTCGCTGCGTACGGGATGCACCGCTACATTCTCGTTTATCTGTATTACAAACATAAGAAGAACCGCACTACCGAACCGGCCGCGTACTTTGAAGATTTGCCGCGCGTTACTGTGCAACTGCCCATCTTTAATGAGCAGTATGTTGTCGAACGGTTGCTCGAATCGATTTGCAAGCTGAAGTATCCGCGCGAGCAGTTCGACATCCAGGTGCTCGACGATTCCACCGATGAAACCGTCGACGTGGCGCGCAACCTCGTGGAGCGTTATGCCGCGCTGGGAAATCCGATCAGCTACCATCACCGCACGAACCGTGAAGGCTTCAAGGCCGGAGCGCTCGCCGAGGGACTAAAGACTGCGAAAGGCGAGTTCGTCGCTATCTTCGACGCTGACTTCACTCCGCCGGAAGACTTTTTAATGCGTACTATTCATCACTTTACAGATCCAAAGATCGGCATGGTGCAGACGCGCTGGACGCATATCAACCGCAATTATTCTTTCCTTACCCAGGTGGAAGCGATCCTGCTCGATGGGCATTTTGTGCTCGAGCATTCTGGACGGGCGCGTAGCGGTGTCTTCTTCAACTTCAACGGCACGGCTGGAGTCTGGCGGCGCGCAGCCATCGATGAAGCCGGCGGGTGGCAGCACGACACGCTCACGGAAGATACCGATCTTTCTTACCGCGCGCAGCTTAAGGGATGGAAGTTCATCTATCTGCAGGATGTGGAGTGTCCTGCTGAATTGCCCGTAGAGATGACCGCGTTCAAGACGCAGCAGGCGCGGTGGGCGAAAGGGTTGATCCAGACGGGGAAGAAGATTCTGCCGCGGGTGCTGCGCAGCGACGCGCCGCTACACACGAAGATTGAAGCCTGGTATCACCTCACCGCGAACCTGAGTTATCCGCTGATGATCGTGCTCTCGGTGCTGATGTTGCCGGCGATGATCATCCGGTTTTATCAGGGATGGTTCCAGATGCTGTTCATCGATCTGCCATTGTTTATGGCATCAACGTTTTCGATTTCGAGTTTCTATCTGGTGTCGCAGCGCGAACTGTTTCCCAAAACCTGGCCGAAGGCGCTGCTGTATCTGCCGTTCCTTATGGCTCTTGGCATCGGATTGACAATCACCAACACCAAGGCTGTGATCGAAGCGCTGATCGGCAAGGAGAGCGCTTTCGCGCGCACTCCGAAGTATCACGTAGTGTCGAAGCGAGACAAAGTTGGCGCTACCAAGTATCGCAAGCGCCTGGGTTGGGTGCCGTGGGTTGAACTGCTGATTGGCAGTTACTTTGCGCTGACTGTTTTTTATGCAATCGAGAATGAGAACTTCGTTACGATTCCATTTCTTCTGTTGTTCGTGTTGGGTTATTGGTATACGGGATTGATGTCTCTGCTGCAAGGCCGGTTCTCGGGTGTCGAGCTTAGCGCGGAGAGTCACACGAAGCCGTTTCCCGTGGGAGTGTGAGACGCCGGCGCTACAACTCATTTACAATCCACTCGCCAAAGTTTCCGAACGGACACGGTCCGCATTGACTCCTTGTTGAGTGCGTTCGTGGCCTGAAGGAGGATCCGATGCTCCGCTTGCGCAATCTGTTTTCGCTTCTCTCAATAGCATTGCTTGCCGCCTCGTTCCTGAGCTGTGGCGCTCACGATTCCGATGAGTATTTTGTATTCGTGGCAGCGAACCTCCAAGTGCCTTACTGGCAGGCTGCCGGCGCGGGTTTCAAGAAGGCGGCGGATTTATTCAAAGTGCGCGCTGATTTCGTCGGCCCTAACAGCTACGATCCGAAAGCCGAACGCGACGCGCTCGATCAAGCGGTGCAGAAGAAAGCTACGGGCATCCTGGTGGGCGTGACTGATTCGGCGCTGCTCAAAGACAGCATTGACAAGGCGATCGCCGCCGGCATTCCCGTGATCACCATGGATTCCGACGCACCCGCCAGCAAGCGGCTCTTCTTCATTGGGACCAATAACTACGCGGCCGGCGTGAGCGGCGGCATGCGCCTGGCGCAAGAGTTGCACGGCAAGGGCAACGTTGTCGTTTTCACTATGCCTGACCAACACAATATGCAGGACCGCCTGCGCGGCTACCGCGATGCGCTCGAGCCCGCCGGAATCAAGATCACGCGCGTTGTGGATATCCAGGGAGATCCGCGCATCGCATTCGATACCACGACTCAGATTATCGGTAAAGAGAAAGATCAGGTCGATGCCTTCGTGTGCCTGGAGGCGCAATCGGGCAAGGAAGTTGCCGGCGTGCTCGCCAGCTATCAGGTCACCGGTAAAGTTGTGATGGCGATGGACACTGACCCTGAAACGCTCGACTGGATCAAAAAAGGCGGCATCGCCGCGACCGTTTCGCAAAAGCCCTATACGATGGCCTTCGTGGGCATGCAGATGCTCGACAATCTTTATCATCACAAGCCGCCCGCGCTCGACGCCGATTGGTCGAAGGACAGCTTTGCGCCGATCCCATCCTTTGTGGATACTGGTTCGGCGGTGATCGACAAGAGCAACGTGGACTCGTTCCTGCAAAAGCAAAGCGCCACGGGTGGGCAGAAATAGGGATGCGAGCCAAACGCGCGATTATTGTGTCGCAAAAAGCGCGACACTTCGCGCGGCTCGCCCAGATTCCCTCGGCAGGCTCGGGACAGGCTCTTCACTGCGCAAAAGGCGCTTGTTCAGGATGACAAGCCACGGGTGACGGTGGAGGCAATTTCACGTCAAAGGAATGGATGGATTACACAATGGGAAAGCTGCATTCTGCTTTTTTTCTAACAGCTGTCTTTGCCGGTCTTTTTATTTCCGGCGCTGCCAAGTCGAGTTCTGCTTTAGAGCGGCAGCCCAACTCTGATTATCACGTGCGGCGTGAAGCGCTCGCGAAGAAGGCGGCGGGTGTTGTCGTTCTATTCGCAGCCACGGAGAACGACGGGCCCAACGATCTTTATGGTTTTCGCCAGGACGACAACTTTTACTATCTCTCCGGCTTGAGCGAGCCGGGCGCGGCTTTGTTGATTGCATCGGCTGCCGAGGCCAAGGGCGATGCACCGGCTCGAGCGTACACGGAGATCCTCTTCCTGCCTCCGCGCAATTTGACGCAGGAAAAATGGACCGGGCCCAAGCTGGGCGCGGAGAATGCTGAAGCGCCGAAGATTACCGGCTTTGATCGCGTGGAAGATATGGGACGGCTTCCCGATGAGGTCGCGAAGTATGTGGGCGGCGCGCGTCCTGCGATTTACACGGATGTTTCTACGCATGGCGAAACCTCGCCGTCGGCCGCGCCGCTCGCATTCTTGAAGCGGCTCAATGCGTATCTATCGTTTCAGGATGTGAAACCGATGATCTCGTCGCTTCGCACAACTAAAGACGCGGGAGAAATGGCGTTGATACAAAAGGCGGTCGACGCTTCCGTCGCCGCGCACTTTGCCGCATTCAAAGCGGTGAAACCGAATGTGAATGAGCGCGAAATCTCCGCGCTCATGCAATACGAGTGGGGCAAGCGCGGCTGCGAGCGTGTGGCTTACGCGCCTATTGTGGGCTCGGGTTATTACTCGACCGTGCTGCACTATTCGGATGATGACAACGTGATGAAGTCCGGAGATGTGGTGGTGATCGATGCGGCGGGTGAGTATTCGATGTACGCATCCGACATCACGCGCACGTTGCCGGTCAACGGCCACTTCACCGCACGCCAGCGCGAGATCTACGACATTGTTCTCGGCGCCCAGAGCGCTGCCGCTGCGGCTTTTGTCTCCGGCAAATCGACCATCAGGGGCGATGGTCCCGATTCGCTTTACAAGGTTGCCAAGGACTACATCAACGCTCACGGCAAAGACCTGCACGGCGAGCCATTAGGGAAGTATTTCATTCACGGGTTGGGCCACTCTGTCGGGCTCAACGTACATGATGCGACCGACTATAGCGTTCCGCTGGGGCCCGGCCAGGTATTCACCATCGAGCCGGGAATTTACATTCCCGAAGAGAACCTTGGTGTGCGCATTGAAGACGATTACTACGTCGATGCAAACGGCAAGCTGATCAAGCTGAGTGGGGCACTGCCGTCAGGGCCCGATGAGGTGGAGAGACTGATGACGAAATAGAAGTCAGTCTGAGAACTGGTCCACCGACGTGCCAGCATCGGGCGGGTTGGTATAATAGCTGGAGGAGACTATATGCTCGCCTCACAACAGCAACGCCAGGAACCGCCCAAGAGGCCAACTGCCACTCCTCCTCCGCGTCCGCAGAATCAGCCATTCAAGAAGGGCGGATAGCGAACGCCATATACGCGAGGGTTCCGAGCTCGACAAACAGCGCAAGTGCCATGAACCAAAAAGCCCCGTTGAGCGACCACGCCTTCGCCTTGTTTAGAACGTGATTGTGAGAGATTCTTCCGTTTGCCAGCTCCATGGAAAGAGTCGTCACGCCTTCCAGTCTTTCAGCATCAGATTCTCCTAGATCGGCGAGCCAATTGGCGTACGTTTCGGGCAAATCATCGAACAGGTAATCCTTCGGCCACAGACAGGCCACGCAAAATATTCCTGAAATCACGACAAGGGCAATCACGGGAATTTGTGCCAGCTTTGGTGCAGCCTTTAGCCTGTCGGCTGTCAGCATTGTGGCGGCGATGGTTCCGAGAAACGTCAGGATCAAAAGAACGATGCTGGCCTTCACGTCGAACGTGTCACCCAGTTCCAGCTCAAATCGGTCGCGTTCCCTTGTTCTTTCCCCAAGAAATTCGTTCGTCGTCATGGCTACCTCCGTCTGCAAGCCGCTTGGGAACGGCTCCTACGAAATATATTCCCTGATGTACTCGTCTGTGCTGTCCGCCAGTTCGCGCAGGTCGCCGTCGAAGATTACTTTTCCATCGCGCAGGATCAGGAAGCTCATGGGTACTTCGCAACGCTGGCCGGCGGGAAGCGGAACCATGCGGTTGGATTGTTTATCGAATTGATGCGTGGCCATGGTGAAGGCATCCTGCAGGCGGTGCGTCACCATCAGGGCGCTGGTCTTGTAAACGTCGCGCTGCTTCACGATCAGTTCGATGATGGTGTTCGAGGTCACCGGATCAAGGCCGCCGGTGGGTGAATCATAGAGCAGCAGTTCGGGCTTCGTAATCAGCGCCCGCGCGATGGCTACGCGGCGCCGCATGCCTCCAGAAAGTTCGGCGGGATTGAGATCGAGTGTGTGTTCGAGTTCCACGAAGCGCAAGACCTCGCGTACTCTGCGGTCGATTTCGTCGTCATAGATGCCGTGCTCCTCCATCAGCCGGTACGCAACGTTCTCGCGCACGGAGAGCGAATCGAATAAGGCGCTCTCCTGGAAGACCATGCCCACCTTGGCGCGCAATGCAAACAAATCTTCCTCGCGCATCTGGGTCACGTCCTCGCCGAGGACGATGATGCGTCCTGAGTCCGGCCGGAGGAGGCCGATGGCCAGCTTGAGAATCAGGCTCTTGCCGGAGCCGGCCACGCCGAACAGCGCCTTGGTTTCGCCGCGGTTTAAGCGGAAGGAAACTCCGCGCAGCACTTCATTCTCGCCGAAGGCCAGCGCCACATCTTCAAACACGATCGCTGGCGCCGAATTCTCCTCGGTCGTCACGGCGGCGGAATCGAGCGGTAAAGTTGGCGCTGACATGCAGTTAATTTAACGATTTAGTTTAACGACAGCACGGCCATCAGGAACCGGGTTACGAGCAGGTCGAACGCCAGAATCATCACGGAGGCCGCGACCACAGCTTGTGTGGTGGCGCGGCCCACGCCCTGAGTTCCTCCGCGGGCGTTCATGCCGTAGAAGCAGCCGATGGTCGCGATGATGAAGCCGAAGAGCACCGGCTTTGCCAGGCCCATGAATATATCCTGAAACACCAGTGTTTCCCAGGCGTTCGACCAATACTGGCGGGCATCGAGGCGCAGCAGCACTTTGGCGATGAACAAGCCTCCGGTGAGGCCGACGAGGTCGGAAATGATGGTTAGGAAAAACAGCATGAAGACCGTGGCAGTCACGCGCGGCGTGACCAGTTTTTTCATGGGGTCGGTGCCGAGGGCGCGCATGGCGTCGATCTGTTCGGTGACGACCATCGACCCGAGTTCGCTCGCCATGCCGGAGGAGTTTCTTCCAGCCACCATCAGGCTGGTGAGCACAGGGCCGAGTTCGCGCACCATGGAAGTCGAGACTAACTGGCCGACCAGAGTGACGGAACCGAAACGCTCGAGCGTGTTCGAGGCTTGCAGTGCGAGCACCGCTCCGGTGAAGAAGCCGGTGAGCACCACGATGGGCAGCGATCCCACGCCGATGGTGTCGGCTTGCAGAAGCATGTCGGCGAAGTAGCGCGGTTTTCGAAAAATATTCGCGACCGCATGAGCGGAGAAGAGAACGTAATCCTGAACTGTCTGGACTTGTTCTTTGGCGAGGTACGTGGGTGAGGTGATTTCCATGCGGTTCGGGATACGCGTGGAACGAACCGTCACGCGTTCCGAAAACTATAACAGAAGCGCAGTGGTCAGTGATCAGTGGTCAGTGGTCAGAAAAATCCAGCATAGCTGTGGTGGAAATCAGTCAGGGTGTCACTAGCCACTGATCACTGCCTTCCTACCCCCGCGTCTTTTTCTTGATCTCGATATTCAGGCGGCGGATTTTCTGGTTCAGCGTGGAGAGCGGAACTTTGAAGTGTTCGGCGGCTTCAGTTTGGTTCCAGTTGCACTTCTCGAGCATGTCGGTGATGATGCGGCGCTCGACGTCTTCGACAATTTCAAACAGCGACGCATTCGCCGGCGGATCGTGCAGCGTGAAGATAGACCCGCGGCCGAGCAGATGATCGGGCAGCAGGTCGATTCCGATTTCCGCTCCGGACGAGAGCACCACGGCGCGCTCGATTACATTTTCCAGTTCGCGCACGTTGCCCGGCCAGGAGTACGACAGCAGAGGCCGCAGCGCTTCTGGCGTGACATGCCGCGCTGGACGGTCGTTTTCCTCGGCGTATTTCTTGAGGAAGAAATCCACCAGCAGGGGAATATCCTCTCTGCGCTGGCGCAAGGGAGGAAGTTCGATGGTGATCACGTTCAAGCGGTAAAACAAATCTTCGCGAAAACGTCCGTCGCGCACCGCCTGCCGCAGATCGACGTTGGTGGCGGCGATGATGCGCACATCGACCTGAACTTCCTGCACTCCGCCGAGATGCATGAAGCGGCGATCTTGCAGCACGCGCAGAATCTTGGCCTGTGTGTCGATCCCCATGGTGGCGATTTCGTCGAGGAACAGCGTGCCCCGGTCCGCCATCTCAAACAGACCTTTTTTCGAAGCGATGGCGCTGGTGAATGCGCCCTTCACGTGGCCGAAGAGTGTGGATTCGAGCAAGTCCGTCGGCATGGAGCCGGTGTTGACGGGGACGAAAGGCCGGTCGTGGCGCGGCGAGTTGAGATGCAGCGCTTTGGCAATGACTTCTTTGCCGGTGCCGCTCTCGCCTTGTAAAAGCACGGTGGAGCGGCTGTTGGCGACCTGCGCAACGAGGTCGAAGATCTTCAGCATCGGCTCGCTTTTGCCGACGATGTTTTCGAAGTTGTAGCGCTGCTTGAGGGCGCGCTTGAGTTGAATATTCTCTTCTTCGGCGCGGCGCCAGCCCACGGCGGCGCGAATATCGGCGAGAAGCTTTTCGTTATCCCAGGGTTTCGTAACGAAGTTGGCGGCGCCCGACTGCATCGCGCGCACGGCGTTCTCGACCGTGCCGTAAGCCGTAATCATGATGACGGGCAGGCGGGTTTCGTGGGCGCGAATCTCCGTCAGAATCTCCATGCCATCGCGGCCGGGCAATGCGAGATCGAGCAGGATCAGGTCGAAAGGATGTTCCCCGATGCGCCGCAGGCCGGCTTCGCCGGTGTGTGCCGTTTCGACGGCGAAGCCTTCCATCTCAAGCAGAGTTTGCAGAGATTCGCGAATCTCGGCTTCATCGTCGATGATGAGCACCGCGCCCGCGAGGCCGCGCGTTCCATTCATCAGGGTGCGCGCAATTACAGCAGCATCAGACATATTCGGCCTTGGAAGGGACTGCCTTCTTGCTTAAAGGGAAATCGAGAGTGAAGGTTGTGCCGGCGCCGGGGTGGCTCTCCACGCGAATCTTGCCGGCGTGTTCCTGGATGATGCCGTAGGTGACGGAAAGGCCGAGGCCGGTGCCGCGCGCCTGGCCTTCACGCGGCGAGGTCTTCGTAGTAAAAAATGGATCGTAAATGCGCTGAATGTTTTCTGGAGCGATTCCGGTTCCCGTGTCAGACACGCTCACGCTAACGCTTTCGCCGTTGAGGGTTGATACGCGGAGCGTTCCGCCGCCCGGCATGGCGTCTTTCGCGTTGAGAAACAGGTTCAGAAACACTTGCTGCAATCTTCCAGCATTGCCTTGAATAGGCGGCAGCTTGGGTTCGAACGCGTTTTGCACTTCGACTTTGGCAATTTTGAACTGGTGTTCGAGCAGCGCCAGAGTGTCGGCGATCACTTTGTTGACGTTCACATCGCCGATTTCGCTGCCGCTGGTGCGCGAGAAATTCAAGAGATTGTTTACGATCTCCGACGCGCGGAAGGTTTGCCGCGTGATCTTTTCCAGCAATCCTGATTTCTGCGGATCGCCCTGCAACTGCTTGCTGAGCATCTGCGTGTAGGAGGAAATCACGGCCAGAGGCGTATTGACTTCGTGAGCCACGCCTGCTGCAAGCAATCCGATGGATGAAAGTTTATCGGCCTGCGAAAGTTGCACTTCGAGATCGACGCGTTCGGTAATGTCGTCCATAATCACAAGGCGGCCGATGACCTGGAACTTGCGCGTCACCAATGGAGCGACGGCCACATTCACGGTGCGGACTTCACCCGCGGGCGTCTTCATGCGGAACTTGTACAGGTTGCGAATACCCGCGTCCTGCCGCATGCGGTCGAATTCTTCGACGAACTCCGCCGGGAAAATCGCCTTCAGCGGCTGGGTGAGAGTCTGCCAGCGCGGCAACGCGTACATCACTTCCATCTGCGCGTTCCAGCTTTCAATGCGGTCTTCCATATCGAGCGCCATCACTCCCACGTTGATGGATTCGACGATGTTTTCGTTGAAGTCTTTGAGGCGCTCGTACTCCGCCGCCTTTTGTTGCAGCGAGGCATAGAGCTGAGAGTTCTGAATGGCGATGCCGAGATAGCCGCCCAAGGTCTCGAGCAATTCCATGTCTTCGCTGGAAAGAAAGTCGCCCTGCACAGTCTTGCCCAAGCCGAGTACGGCGATGGTTTTGTGCTGCGCGTGGCAGGGGATGTAGTAATTCAGATCGAGCCGCGCAATGGCTTGCTGCGCCTCTGCCGTCTCGCGGGGCACCTGGTGCGTGTTCTCAAAAAAGAGATGGCCGGCTTGTTCAGGGCGCGGCGCGCTCAGGAACGAAAGATCGATGTTGCCGGGTGCGGACAAGCCAAAGGACTTGGCCAGCGCAAATTCTCCGGCTGCGTCGCCCGCCAGGAAAATCGCCATCCGGTCGACCGCAAGCGTGCGCGATAAGCGGTCGATCAGCGAAGCCAGCAGCGTATTCAGATTGGTCTCCGCACCCAACTCGCGGCCGAACTCGAGCAACGTGCGGCGATAGTCATAGCTGGTGCGGTAGAAGAACTGATCAATGTGATCTTGAATCCATTTGCGGACAGGATCGAACAGCAGAGCGGTGACCACCACCGCCAGCACCAGGCCCATGGAACCGGAGTTGGGCCGCCAGTTGTGCACCAGCAGGGCCACGCCTGCGACCAGCGCAAAATACAATCCCACCACGATTGCCGCTGCGAGCGTGTAGACGACTCCACGCTTAAAGATCAGGTCCACATCCATCAGGCGGTAGCGGAAGATGGCATACCCGAAAGTAAGTGGCAACAGCGCCAGTGACAACGCCGAAACCTTCATGCCCGCGCCGGGCAGCGAACCCATCAAATATGGAATGACGTAAAAAATGGTGTAGGGAATGATCGCGAGAATGGTCCCGCGGGTCACCCACTTCAACTGCTGGCGCAGAATTGTCGTACTCGCGCGCCGGTAGCTGTACCACAACACGACGGCTGCGGCCAGAAAGAATAGAGATCCGTAAGACATCTCCATCCGGTCGAGGTTCCAGCGCAGCCGCTCACTGGCCTGCAGCCATTGCATGGCGGCGACGTGCGCTGTGAGCAGCACCGCAGCGGGAATGTAGACCAGCGCGAGCACCCACGGATGCTTGCGCACAAACTCGCGTTTCTCAGGAAAGATGAGAACGAAATGCAGGAAAAGAGCCGGCTGCAATACTCCAGCAGCGATGTTGCCCCAGTAGATTGTCCAATCAAAATCGTTCAGCTTGCCGGTGTACTTGAAGGAATACGCGATGAACGAGACGAGACAGAAAATGTAGAAGTGCGTGGAGCCGGGAGCAGTCCAGCGCCGCAGCAGAACGTAGAGTCCGATGCCGAGGTAGATGAGCGCGATGAGCCGCAGCCAGTTGTTGAGCGAACGCTCCGCCGGAACCAGGATGACGCTCGAATCGAGAGGAACCGACTGCCGGAGCAGGGAATACGCGGCTTTCGACCAGACGCCGTTGCGATAGAGCTGGCGCTCCAGCCCGGACATATTCTGGACGTCCTGTCCGTTGATGGAAATCAGTTGGTCGCCGGGCTTGATTCCGCTTTTGGCGCCCGGCCCGTTGGGGTCGACGCGATCCGCCGTCAGGCGGCCGCCGTTTTCGACCCACCAAACGCCGTCGTCGGGAACCTGGAACTTCCATTCGGAGTTGAGATTGAAACCGGCGAAGACGACCGCAGCCACTGTCAGAATAAACAGCAGGACAGCAACCGAGCGAACTTGGCTTTCCCGGTTCATGGGTTTTAACGGCGCGCCTACAGTCTGGTCGGCGAGCCGCAGAGCTGCATCGGGCGAAAGAACGCCCGACTGCTCTATGAGCAACTTCGGTGCCATGTCGTTTCCCATTCCAGAACCAGCTAAGTCCCTTGTCTAAAGCAACTTCCAAGATTATAGATGGCTTTCGGGAAAGGGGGTACGCTTTTGCGGATGTTTGTGTGGAATATTGTATGCGACTGGGTTAAAACGTCTTAGGCTGGATCCCGCAAGATGCACCCGCCGACCGGTCGGACGGAGATTGGCGCGCCGGAGAACGAGGACACTCCGCCGTTCCATCCAGATGAGGGTAGGTCTTCGGCCCGCAACGCGCACGGGCCGAAGATGACAGGGCTTGTGAAGTGGTATTCGGCCGGAACTAGGACGGCCAAGCCGCGGTGTGCGGCGGCGATGCGGCCTCCGTGCCAAGACTCACTCGAATCACGTTCATGAGTTCCTCGTTGTCGGCGGGCTTCTGAAAAAACGCAGCCGCGCCGGCTTTAAGTGCTCGTTCTTCGTTGGTTTGAGGATCGCGCGCGCTCAACACAATCACTGGAACGCCGGACAGCGCATCGCTGGTCTGCAACCGGTCGAGAACCACGAAGCCGTCTCCCACGGGCAGGCCAAGATCCAGAATGATCAGGGCGGGACGCTCTTTCTGGGCCTGAGCGATGGCAGCATAGCCATCGGAAGCGGTCGTGACATCGTAGTTGTTGGCTCGCAAGCGCAGCCTGAGGGCGCGCACCAGGTCGGGATCATCATCGACTACCAGAATCTTTGCTTTCGACATTTGTGTTTCTCCTTTTTAGTCTGTGGCTGGTTAGTTGGAAGTTTGTGCGCCGTTTCGGGCACCCGCATGTATCTGTCTGCTGGCTAGAATAAGTTGTGTTACATGGTCGGCTACGGTTTGAATCTGCTGGTCAAGAGATTCGTCGGGGCCGGGAAGCGGAAGCTCCACCGGCCTGGTCGTTATGTTTACTCTGCATTTGGTTTTAAGGCTCTCCACGCGCTCCAGTTGCTCGCGAATACGCGTGGCCATGATTCCGGCACGCTGCAAATCGGTGGAAGCCAGCACAAAAAGAGTCTCGGTGGTTCCGGAAGTGCCCATCGGCGGCAATACCAGGTCTTTATCGAGATAGACGCAATGCCGCAGAATTTCTGCGCATTCCTGCCAGGTTTCCTTCCAATTGCCCCGCGGAGGATTCGAAAGTGGCGTGAGTTCGACCTTCACCAGCACAAAATCCGGCCGTAAGCGGCCTTCATACGAGATGACGGGCGCCAGCAGTTTGGCGAGCGAGTAAACGGGAAGGGTGAATGTGAACGTGCTGCCCTGGCCGAGTTCGCTCGACACCCAGATGCGCCCGCCATGCAGCCGGACGATTTCCCGGCAGATGAAAAGTCCGAGTCCCAATCCGGAGCGGTTATTGTCGACCGAATCGGGATCCTGATAAAGGCGCTCAAAGATCAGCGCCTTGGCTTCAGGACCAATGCCGCGCCCGGTATCGCTCACCGAGAGGTAGACAAAGCCGGGGTCCGCTTCCACCAAGCTGGCCTGCACCATGACCGACCCTTCCGCGGGAGTGAACTTGATGGCGTTATCAACCAGATTGATCAGCACTTCGAGCACGCGGTCCGGGTCGGCGTGCACCAGACGCAGCCGTTGATCGACTCCGATTTCGAGCCCGATTTTCTTTTCGTCCGCGGTGGGCCGCAACATCGCGACCGCCTGCTGCACCAGTTCGCCAAGCGCGACGCAGCGCGGCTCGATCCGCATCTTGCCGCTCTCCGCCCTCGTCGCTTCCAGCAAATCGCGGATCATGGCGTGCAACTGGTTCACGCTCTTGAAGATGGTTTTGAGATGGTCAGTTTGTTCGGGCGCCAGAGTGCCCGCCAGTCCATCCAGAAGCAGGCTCACGTACTGGTGAATGCAGGTGAGCGGCGTGCGCAGTTCGTGCGAAACGTGCGACAAGAATTGGTTCTTGAAATCGATTTGCTGCTTTTGCGCAATTTCAAGCGCGCGCGCAAGCCCTTGCCGTTCCACCGCGTAACGGATGGCCCTCTCCAGATGTTTGCTCGAGATATCGCCTTTAACCAGGTAATCCTGCACTCCCTGATGCAGCGCTTTCATCGCCAGCGCTTCATCGTCCTGCCCGGAAAGCACCACAACCGGCACGTTGGGAGAATGCTCCATCACGCGGCGGAAGGTTTCCGCGCCACGGCTGTCGGGAAGGTTCAGATCGAGCAGGACCACCGACGGCGTTTCCCTGGTCAGCGAGGCCAGCCCATCGGAGAGCCGGTTCACGCAGCTTACATTCACCGGAGACGCGCCTTCGACCAGTCGCAGGCGCACCAGATCGGCATCGCCAGGGTTGTCTTCAATCAGCAATACGTTCGTGGTTTGGCGATCCATTACTCTCCTCGTGGTGGCAGGTTTACAAAACCGAACCAGAACTCTTCCATGGATTTGACCGCGAAAAAAAAGTCGTTCAGATTTCCCGGTTTGCTCACGTAGCAATTCGCACCTAAGTCGTAGCTGCGCACAATGTCCTTGCGCAACAGCGAAGTGCTGAAGATGACGACCGGAATCTGGCGCAGATCGGGCGCGGCCTTCATCGCCGTCAAAACCGCCAGCCCATCCTTCTTCGGCAGATTCAGGTCGAGAATGACTAGGTCGGGCCGGATCGCATTCGCATACTTGTCTCTGTGATTCAAGAACGCCATCGCTTCCACCCCGTCGCCAACGCTGTGGAGCCTGCTGCGGTGCTTGTTTGCCGCCAGCGCCTCGCACACCAATGCCACATCGGCCGGGTTGTCGTCCACCATGAGCAGATCGGAGGCTGGCTTCACCGCTGCACCTCTGACTTCGAATCTTGCCTCGCACCATGTTTCGAATCATGTTTCGCATCTGCCTTCACCTCTTGCTTCCCATCCGGCCCATGCGCAGGCAGTGTGAACTTGAAGGTGGAACCCTGGCCCGGTTGCGACTCCATCCAGATCTTTCCGCCGTAGCGCTCGACAATCTTTTTGCAGATAGCTAGGCCAATCCCGTTGCCGGGATATTCCGTCCGTGCGTGCAAGCGCTGGAAGACAACAAAAATGTTCTCCGCATGCTCGGAGGCAATCCCGATCCCGTTATCGCTTACGCTGAACTGCCATCGCTCACCGGCCGCTTCCGCCTGCACCGCAACCACCGGAGGTTTTTCCCCGCGAAACTTAATAGCGTTCCCAATCAGATTCTGGAAGAGCTGCGCCACCTGCGTACGATCCGCCCAGACCGCGGGAAGCTCCGCATAACTAACGCTCGCACCGCTTTCCTGAATCGTGGTGGCCAGGGTCTGTACCACTTCCTGCATCACCGCGTTGCAATCGACGGTCTTACTAGTTGGTTCGTTGCGTCCCACGCGCGAGAACGCCAGCAGATCCTGGATAAGCACCTGCATGCGCTGCGCCCCCTCGGAGGCATAGCCGATAAACTTATCCGCATTCTCGTCAAGTTTGCCGCGATAGCGTTCGCCAAGAAGTTGGGTGTAGGCAGTGACCATGCGCAGCGGTTCCTGCAAGTCATGCGAAGCCACGTAGGCGAACTGCTCGAGGTCGGCGTTCGAGCGCGCCAGTTCGTCCACTTTCTTGGCCAGATCTCTTTCCGCCTGCTGACGCAAGCTGCGTTCATGTTTTTCGCGCAAGGCGCGGCGTACCACTTCGGGCAATCGCGCCAGACCATCTTTCAAGACATAATCGGTGGCGCCTTGCTTGATGCATTCCACCGCGGTCACATCACCCAGCGCGCCCGAGACTAAAATCATCGGGATATCGAGGCCTTCGCTGCGCAAGACCTTCAGCACTTCCATGCCCTTCCAGGTCGGGAGGTTGTAGTCGGCCAGTACAATTTCCGGCGGATGGCTACGGAGCATCCGCCTAAACGCCGCTTCGTCCTGCACCACGTCGGCCGCAACATCGAAGCCGTCTTTATTCAGGGCGCGCACCACCAGAGTGGCGTCAAGCGCGTTGTCTTCCACCAGCAAGGCGCGCAGCTTGGTCTGGGGTACGGCCGAATCCTGTGTCCCGAGCTTGGTTCCCGCACTGCTCATGGCGCCTGCTTGGCCACTTGTGGCGTGGCATTGGTGATGGGAGGCCGGTTGGTGACCAGCCAGTACAACCCTAGTAACTTCACCACTTTCCGGAACTCATCGCAGTCCACCGGTTTCTGGATATAACTATTGACTCCCAGTTCGTAGCCTTCCGCCATATCCCGCTCTTCCCGCGAGGAAGTCATCAGGACGACAGGGATGGTCTTGGTTCGTGCATCGTCCTTGATCTGCTTGAGGACCTGCATCCCATCCACTTTGGGCATTTTAAGATCCAGCAGAACCAGCTTCGGAGGATGATCGAAGGACCGTTGCGCATGGGGCCCGGTACAGAACAAAAAATCCAACGCTTCCTCCCCATCGCGTGCGATGAAGACGTGGTTCGCCAGACCTTCCGTGCGCAAGGCATGCAGCGTAAGTTCCACGTCCTCTTGACTATCATCGACCAAAAGGATATCGACTTCATTTTCATTCATACTTGAGCTCCTGCCGCGGCCAACTTGTTCGTAACTTCAATGGCTGCAGCTTCGATCGGCTTGGCAGCTGCGAGAGTGAAGTAAAAAGTCGCGCCCTTCTCCACTTCCGCCTCCGCCCACACCCGGCCTCCGTGCTTGTGAACGATGCGCTTCACCGTGGCCAGGCCAATGCCCGTGCCTTCGAAGTCTTCGGCGCGATGCAGCCGCTGGAAAACCCCGAACAGCTTGTCCTGATACTTCATGTTGAAACCGACGCCGTTGTCGGAAACTGCGATGACCATCTCTCCGTTTTCCTGCCTTTGGCTGATCTCGATAATGGCGCGCTCGCGAGCCCGGGTGAACTTGAGAGCGTTGGCGATCAGGTTTTGAAAGACCTGCTTGATCAGGATGGGATCGCACTCCGCCGGGGACAAGTCCGCGATCTTCCAGGTAACGGCCCGCCCTTCGGCTTCCGGCTGCAGCAGGGACACAACTTCCTCGATCACGGAATTCAACCTCGTGGCCTGGAGATGGAGAGCGTGCCGCCCCACCCGCGCCAGATTCAGCAGCTCATCCACCAGCTGCCCCATGCGGTGAGCGCCGTCTTCGATGCGTTTGAGGTGATTCTGTGCTTCCGGGGGCATTCCAGGGCCAAAATCCTCCATCAGGATCCTGGAAAACCCGCCAATATGCCGCAGCGGCGCCCGCAGATCGTGCGACACCGAGTAGGTGAAAGCCTCGAGTTCATGATTGGCCACCTCCAGTTGCGCGGTGCGCTGCGCCACCCGCTCTTCGAGTTCCTGGTTGAGTTTGCGAATTTCCCGCTCATCCGCTCTTCTCTGCGTCACGTCGCGGAAAGCGACCACGCCGCCACTTACCGCTCCGTTCCGATCTTTCAAGGGGGTGCCGTTGACCTCAATCCAGACCCCTTCGTCGAGCTCGGCATTGCGCACAAATATTTGGGCAGTACATGCTTCTCCGCGGATGGCGCGTGCCAAAGGCAACTGATCGGAGGGGAAGGGTGTCACCATATCGTCCAGGTAAAGGCCATAGTGCGCCGTCCATTCCTGGCTGGGCAGGTTGGTTGCGCCCAGGCCAAGAATTTTTGCCGCGGCCGGATTCCAGAGGATGACCGCTCCCTGCTCGTCTGCGGCGACCAGTCCCTCCTCCATGCTGTCCAGGACGGACTGGAGTATGAGCTTCTGGATTTCCAGGGCCTGCTGTGAGTGCAACAATTCCTCGGCGTGCCGGGCCAGGTCAGCCTCGGTCCGCTTGCGCTCGGTGATGTCGCGAGCCACCTTGGAAAGCCCGACGACCGCGCCGTCGGCATCCCGAATCGGCGAAATCGTCGCAGCGACGTCAATTCTCGCTCCATCTTTCCGGACGCGGACAGTTTCGAAACGCTCTACGCTCTCACCGTGCTGGATGCGCGCCAGGATATCGGACTCCTCGTTCATCCGTTCCGGCGGGAAAAGCATCAGCATGGGTTTGCCCACGGCTTCTACTGACGAGTAGCCAAACACTTTCTCGGCTCCGCGATTCCAGGCGTTGATCGTCCCGTGCAGATCCTTGCTGATGATCGCGTCATCGGAGGAATCGACGATAGCGGCCAGGCGTTCGCGTCCTTCCGTGGCCCGCTTGCGCTCGGCGATCTCCGCTTGCAGCGCCGCCGTCCGCTGTTCCACACGCTCTTCCAGTTCGGCATTCAGGGTGCTCAGTTGCATCTGCGCCCGTGAGCTGACGCCAATCTCGCGATTGACGGCGAGCTTGGCCAGCACCCACAAGCCTGCCCCGAGAAGAGCGCCTACGACGGCGGTAACCTTGGAGAAGCGCTGCCCCGCGTGGGATCTTTCCGTGCGCTGGATAAGCAACCGCGTTTCCTCGGCATACATGTCTCGAGTGGTTGCCCGCACTGCGTCGGTGAGCCTCTCGGTCTCCAGCGCGTCGCTACCGCCAGGGTAGGCCTGCGACTGGCGGCGTTTGGCGATGACGAGTTCAGCGAAATCGAGCGCCGTGCGTATCTGCGGTTCGAGAGCATCCAGTCTGCGCTGCTGGCTTCGATTGTCCGCCGTCAAATGCCGCAACGCATCCTCGTCCTGGAGGAGGCTCGTGCGCGCGATCTGGTAGTGCTCCAGCAACGGTTCCTGCCCGGTCAAGGCAAATGCCCGGGCGCTGGTTCCCGTTTCGATCAGATGTCTCGTGGTGCGCTGAATTGTCTCCATCACCTCATGCGTGTGCGACACCCAGTAATCGTCCTGCTCGGCGTGCCGGGCACCCCGCCAGGACGAAACCCCGATCGAGATCGTTAAGAGGATGGCTACGATAAACCCGACCGTGACCCTGCGCCGGAGCCGAGCTTCGGCCGGTTCGTCAGGCGAACCTGTGAGCAGAGGAATGGCAATCCCAGCTTTGCCGAGGCCAGATGCCGTAGCGCGCTTCACGGGCCCGATCGCTCCTGACATTTTTTTCCTGAGAAGGGAGATGAACGAGAGTCCGCAATTCCTCGAAGCGCAGCCTCGTCAATTAGGTTATCGGCGGGATCGGGGCTGTCTTTAGGCTGAAACCGGGCCGGAACCACAGCGCAGGAAACCGGGAGTGCATGCCCGCCCATGCCCCTTCGCTTGCAAAGAAGAGCATCGCTCAGTCTGTTTCGGGAAAAGTTCCCAGTTCGGACCCGAAGCACACGTTGTCATCCCGAGCAAAGCGAGGGACCTTGGTGTTTGCCAGCAGCGCCTCTCACCGTAGTGACGGCAAGAACCAGGATCCCTCGCTCCGCTCGGGATGACATTCCGCAGAGCGCGGACCTTTCGCAGAGAGCGCATCCATAGCAGAGAGCGCGAAACTCAGCCAGCCTTCCGTTCATCCTGCGGAACGTCCGTAGAAATCCCGTCATCGTCCCACTCAAACGAGAGCGCCCGCGCCGTGGTCTCGATCGGTTCAAGCTCCGGAATGTCATCGGCCACGGACGCGCCCAACTCGGCAAACTTGCGCGCTGAAACCAGCACCCGGCTCTCGAGCGATCCAACAGCCTTGTTATAAGATTCGACGGCGCGGTCGAGTCCGGTGCCGACCGCGGCGATGTGGGTCGCGAGCAGGCGCAGGCGGTCGTGCAGTTCTTTACCGAGGGCGCTGATCTGCTGCGCGTTACGCGCCAGCTTTTCCTGATTCCATCCGTAATTCACGGCTTTCAGCAGCGCAATCAACGTAGTCGGAGACGCCGGAATGACACGGCTAAGCACTCCCTGCTCGATCAATCCTGGGTCTTGCTCCAGTGCGGCGCTGAAAAACGTTTCGCCGGGAAGAAACATCACGACAAACTCCGGAGTAGATTCGAACTGCTCCCAATAATTTTTGCCCGCCAGAGTCTTCATGTGATCGCGGACTTGCCGCGCATGATTGGCCAGGCAAGCACGCCGCGTCTCTTCGTCGGTAGTTTCGAAGGCATCGAGAAAGGCTTGCAGCGGCGTTTTCGCATCCACCACAACGTTCTTCCCGCCGGGCAACTTCACCACCAGGTCAGGACGCAGCCTTCCCGTTTCCGTAGTCACCGACTGCTGCTCAGTGAAGTCACAATAAGAGAGCATGCCGGCGATCTCAACCACGCGCCGCAACTGAATTTCTCCCCAGCGCCCGCGCACGTTGGGAGTGCGCAGCGCCTGCACCAGATTACCGGTCTGCGATTGCAGCTCTTTCTGCGTGGTAATCAGCGATTGCACCTGCGCGCGCAGTTCGCCGTAAGCGTCACCGCGGGCAACTTCCATCTGCTGAATCTTCTCATCCACTTTATTCAGCGAATCGCGCACTGGAGCGACCAGGTCAGCCACGGCTTTCTGCCGCTTGTCCAAGTCGCCCTGCGCTTCGCTTTGAAAGCGCTTCAAAGTCTCCTGGGCGATCACAAGAAACGAAGAGTTATTGCTCTTCAACGCATCCGAAGCCATCGCCTTGAAAGCATTGCGCAAATCGTCGCTGGCGCGAGTGACTAATGCGATCTTTTCGTCGTTGGTCTTCCGTTCCGCTTCCAGCGCTGATTCGAGGCGCGCTTTGCCCGCCACCAACTCGGTCTGAGCCTGCTGAAGCCGCGCCAGATCGGCCTTTCCGGCCGCTAATTCCTTTTCCATCAATGACAAACGCGCCGTAAGCGTGGCCGTACGCGAGCGCAGCACAAGCCAAGCAATCACGCTGCCAAACAACAGGCCAATGACCCCTATGACACCAAGTTCCATAGCGAAGGTAACTTCTCCAGCTGGTTTCGAGCTTCTAGCGTAGCACCAGCAGCAAGTTTGAGCCTGAACGGATTTGAGTCCGGAGCGGATTTGGATCTGGACTTGATTTGAATCCGACAAAGATCCCACCCAGGGTCGTGTTGAGTAGGCACAAGCTGATGCCAACGGGCCTTCAATTTAGCGTTCGAAGAGTCGTTATGGTGCTCCTGCTGGTGATGGGCGCCACCACGGTACGGCCGTCAGCGCGATTGATGGCTGCTTCCGGCGGAAACGGCGGTGCCCCTGGCCAATCGGCGCAGAGCGCGACACTGAAGCCGGCCGCGGCCAGCTCTCCCGATATTCCTTTTAACGACTTTGATTCCGAAGCAGAACAGGTGTTGCTGCAACTCGCGAATCAGGCCAGAGCAGAAGCGGGCGCGCCTCGCCTAACGCTCGACGCAGGACTCAGCCACGCAGCCCGCGTCCACGCCGAAGCGATGCTGGCCGCGCGGCAACTTTCGCATCAGTTTGAAGGTGAGCCCTCCCTACCCCAACGCCTCGGCAGCGCGACCCATACCACGCTCGATCAGGAAGGCGAAAACGTCGCACTCGACTACGATGCCGCCAGTGGACATCAACATCTCATGCTCTCCCCGCCGCATCGCGCGAACCTGCTCAACCCGGCTTACAACGTGATCGGAATGGGAGTGGTCCGCAGCGGAGACCATCTATACATCGTGCAGGATTTCGGCCACGCCCTCCCCAACTATTCCGCCGCGGAACTCAAGGACCGCATTGCATCCACGGTAGCCCAAGCGCGGCATCAGGCCACGCAGCCTGATCTCGCCCGCGCCGATCTGCCAACGGCAGACGATGCGGCCTGCTCCATGGCGCAAGCCGACAAACTCAGCACCTCCCCCGTTCATCAGCTAGCCCAGCACTACACCGTGCTCACCTACACCAGCCTGCATCCCGAAACCCTGCCCGCGGAAGCCAGCCACGCGCTCGCCAGCCACAACCTGAAGAACTTCTCGCTAGGCACCTGCTATGCGCGTACTGCGACGTATCCCACAGGCGCGTACTGGGTAGTGCTATCGCTGGATTGAAGCGCTAGCATACGAACATAAAGTCCTACGCCGCACAGCGCGGTGAACAGTTCATCCTTAAGCAAGCGCGTCCTAGCTAGCTTTCTCCTCTTCAAGCCGCTTTCGGTAGGCGTCGTCCGGATTGGTGATTATGTCGACCCACTTTTGGTTGGGCGCGGGCTCAGCATCGTAGTTATCGTGCCAGTTCCACCACTTGTAGGGACCTGTCTGCGGATAACCTTCCGGCGAGTCCTCCCAAGTTTCTTGACGGCCAAGCGGCGTGATGTCGAGATAGCTCCAGACGCTCCCCATCGCTTCGTCGCCGCGGCTGTTAATGAAGTACGTGCGGAAAACTTTGTCGCCGTCGCGAAAGAAAACATTGTGGCCGTGCCACTGATCGACACCGAAATCTTTGTCGAAGCTGTCGGTCATCGTGTACCACGGCATCTCCCATCCCATGCGCGTTTTCAGGCGCGCAATGTCGGACTGCGGCGCGCGTGAAGCCCACGCGAGCGTGGTATCTCGAGCGTTCAGATGTGCCAGGTGGGAGACCTGATCGGCACCCAGAGAACAACCCCGGCAGGCATGGTCGGGCCAGCCGAAAACTCCAGGCTCGAAGAACGCGCGATAAAGGACCAACTGTCTGCGGCCCTCGAACAAATCGAGCAAGCTAACCTTCGCGTGCGGTCCATCGAACTCGTATTTCTTGTCGACAGCCATCCACGGCATCCGCCGCCGCTCGGCAGCCAGCGCGTCCCGGGAGTGCGTGAACGCTTTCTCCTTCGCGAGCAATTCCTTGCGCGCAGCCTCCCACTCCTCTTGCGATACGATCGGCGGCATCTTCATCGTCGTCTTCGTTTCAGGATGGGCATTCTCATTCACGTCAGTCGACATTTCGATTTTTCCTTTCCTCTGAGTTCGTCGGGACTTCTCCTGTGCGTTTTTTGCGGGATACTTTCACCGCCAGGGCTGCGAGACTGCCGGTAGAAACTGCACCGGCAACAACTGATCCGATGGTTGCCAAGCAGAATGGGCACATCGTTCACTCCTCGGCAGAGAAACTAAGTTGACGCTACGATGCTGCGGCTCGGCTAGCAGTTGCCTCAGGGAAAGCAAGGCTCCTCACGCGAATCCATCTTCGTACTTTGCAAGACAGGATCGGTGCCCACTATGATTTTGAGACGGAGGAAGTTGCGCGACGTTAGCGCAGTGCGCTGGGAGCTAGGCAAAGAATGTTAAAGAATGGATCAGCCCGAGGAACGAACTAGCTCGGATCTTCGCAGAACGCGACACGGCTCAACATCGAGTCCAATTCCGGATTCATCGCAGCGACTTCACTGTACGACTCCGCGTGCAGGAAGTACGGATTGATATAAGACAGCGTTTCGTTGATGAAGATCGAAGAGTGCGAAAGCAGGCCCGTATGATCTGCGTTCCGATTTCCGCTCCGTATTGCAGGACTCGATGCTATAGTGCGTACCCATAGGGTCGCGCGCAGTTTGGCGCAAGGTAGGACTTCAATAAGCCTCAGACCTTATAGAGTTCGGAAGAGTTCGCACTCCCCCCTTAAGCAAAACATCAAACCACATTCCCAGAGGATGAGTATGAATTCCCTAGCCCGCCGAAACTTCTCGCAACGAATATCTCGCGGTACTGTTGCCGCGCTTGCCGTAATCATTTTTTTAGCCCTGACCGCCGCGCGCCCAGCCCTCGCACAAAGCGAATCCATAATGTACAGCTTCTGTGCTCTCGCCAACTGCGACGACGGCATGATCCCGCAAGGCGGTCTGATCATGGATTCGAACGGCAATCTCTACGGCGTCGCTTTCAACGGAGGCGACTATATTCCAGGCGGCGTTGTGTTCAAGCTCAGCCCCGAGGGTGAAGAGACGATCCTGCATAACTTCGGCGCGATCCCCAACGATGGCAATCAGCCGCAAGGCGCGCTGATCATGGACAAGCAGAATAATCTCTACGGGACCACTTGCACGGGCGGCGCCAACGATATCGGCGACGGCGGCGGAAACGGAACCGTTTTCAAACTCAGTCCCGACGGAACCGAAACCATTCTGTACAACTTCGGCGCAGACAACAACGACGGCAGTGTCCCGCGGGCAGGCGTCGTCATGGACAGCAAAGGCAATCTTTACGGCACCACCAACGAGGGTGGAGCGTATGGCGCGGGCATTGTCTTTCGCGTGAGTCCGGAAGGCAGGGAAACCATTCTCCACACTTTCGGCAGCACCGGCGCCACCGACGGAGTCGGTCCCTGGGCCGGCCTGGTTATGGACGCGAACGAAAATTTGTATGGAACCACGTACCAGGGCGGGCTCGCCGACGCGGGCACGGCCTTTGAGATCAGCGCCAAAGGTGAATACTCCATTCTGTACAGCTTCGGGGCGACCAGCACCGATGGCGCACTCGTGGATACCAGCCTTACCTTGGATAGCCAGGGCAATCTCTATGGCACAACCTACAACGGCGGCACCAACAATGTGGGCACGGTCTTCAAGCTCACGCCGACTTCGAGCGGCGCGTGGCGAGAGACCATTCTCTACAACTTCAGCGACCACGACAACAACTGCTACTTTCCCGCATCGGGTGTTCTCCTCGGTGCAAACGGCGACATATATGGCACGACCTTAGAGGGAGGAATCGGAAGTGCGTTTCCTGCGGGCTGTGCCTATGTGCTCAGTGCTGCCGGAAAACTGACCAACTTACATAGCTTTGACGGATTTCCTGACGGCGCGAATCCGGCGGGCAACCTGCTGAGAGACTCGCAAGGGAATTTGTACGGGGAGACGTCATCGGGCGGGAACGTCGACTACGGGATCGCGTTCAGGATTACCCCGTAAAAGTGCGATCAACGGATTCAGCTCAGCGCTGAATCCGTTCGATCAGGTACGCTGCGGAGGCCGTTCGTGGCTGCGGCATCGCTATCCGAATAACGATGTCAGATTCGATTCGCCAACGGCCTCAGCCGCGTCGGCAATATTCCTCAGTTCCGGATACTTCGCGATCAGCGTCGGCGGCGCAAGCACCCGCTTGCCGCTCAGCATCGCCTTCAATTCCAGCGCATTCACTCCAGCTTTGCTTTCGAAATGATTGTTGGTGATCACATACGTCGTGTGCGCCCGTTCGGCGATGCTCTCGATTTTTTCCTTCCACCCCGTCAACTCGCGATAGTTATAAAGATAGTTGTAGCGATCATTGCGATTGTCGGAGCCGGAATTTTGGTCCGCGGAACCCTGATCGGCGAACCAATTTTCATAGTTCCGCCCGTGCAAGCGCACATAGCCGATGGTTGAAGTCACATGCTCGGTGGGCGCCAGCGAGCGCCCCAGCACGGGCTGGTCGATGTTGCAGAAGCCGACATCTTTCTGCGCGAACGCGGCCAGCGTAGCGGCATCGTTCCAACTGGAGTGGCGCACCTCAACCACTCGCGGATATTCAATGAACTGCCGCAGTAGTCGCTCCAGATAATCGCGGTTAAGCGAAGTATTCTTGAACGACACCGGGAACTGAATCAGCAGCGCGCCCAAGCGTCCTTCTGTGGCTAAGGCGTCGAGTCCCTCGCGCGTGCGAGCTTCGTCTTCATCGGTAGGACGAATCGTCGCCGCCGAAGTAGGCTCCATCACTGCGATAGGAGAGTGCGTGAACGCGCGATAGAGTTTTGCGGTGAAGAGAAAGTTCTTGTTTACCGCCGCTACCTTGCGGCACCACAGCTTGGCCCACTCGGGTTTCAGCGGCCCATAAAACGACGTATTGATTTCGGTGGTATCGAAGAAGCGGGCAAGATATTCCAGCGGATGCTGCTTCCGCCGCTGCATGCCCGGAGGATAGAAAACTCCCTCCCAATCTTTATAAGACCAGCCCGCAGTTCCGACGCGGATGTCTTTCTCATGCACCAGCGGCACGCGAACTTGAGCTGAGGATTCCATACGCGGAACCGTTACGGAGGATTGCGGCAAGGTTAGCACAGGTCGGCCTCCGGGCTTCGGGCCTCGGGCTTCCACTTCCTCCCGAAACTTTTTGGACGCGTCCTTGGTGCGTACACACACCACCGACGCGCCATTCCATCCATCCTCTGCGCTGCCTACACTGAAACTACACACCGCTCGAGATCGTCACCGGGCGCTGCAGGAATGAGGTTTCAATGCAAACGAAATTACTGCTGAGTATTTTTCTACTCCCAGTCTTTCTAGGAAATCAAACAGGAAATCAGACTGGGAATCAGACCGGCGATCCCGCCTACACCGAATCTACATTCGTGAACTTCCCTTCGATCACCAACGGCCCAGTGCTGCCCACCGGTGGCCTGCTCATCGACGCGGCCGGCCATCTATACGGGTCGGCGCAAGGCGGCGTCAACAACCTCGGAGCCATCTTCAAGGTCACGCCGTCTGGTTCCGTCAGCGTGCTTCACAGCTTCAACGGTAGCGATGGTTCTTATCCCACGGTGAGTCTGATTCGCGATGCGGCAGGTAATCTTTACGGAACCACCAGCCAAGGCGGGGCCAGCGCAGACTGCTCTTGCGGCACAGTGTTTAAGCTCGCGCCCGATGGCGACTTAACCGTGCTGCACAGCTTCACCGGAGGTTACGCGTACCCAAGTGCCTTAACGCTCGACTCAGCAGGAAATCTGTACGGATTCGAGTACGCGACGAATGCGAACGGCAGCATTTTCAAAGTCACGCCCGAAGGCACTTTCTCCGTGGTCTACAACTTTTGCTCGCTGAGTAATTGCGCCGATGGTTCGACGCCAGTCGGCAGTCTGATCATCAACAGAGCAGGAAATTTATACGGCGCCACGAATCGCGGTGGAGAGTTCAATCAGGGCGCGGTGTTCGAACTGACGCGGGAATATGCCGAGACCGTGCTCTACAGTTTCACCGGAGGCGCCGATGGCGGCAATCCGGTAGGCAAGTTGACTCAGGACGCCGCGGGAAATATGTACGGAGTCACCTATGCAGGAGGCTCCACGCCATCCAGTTCCTATGGAACGTTATTCAAGATCACGTCAGCCGGAGCGGAGTCGGTGTTGTACAGCTTCTGCCAGCTAACCAACTGTAACGATGGCGCGCGCCCAGCCGGAGCGCTCACGCTCGATGCCTCGGGCAACCTCTACGGCACCACCATCCTAGGCGGCACCAACAACGCGGGCGTGGTCTTCAAAGTAACGTCTGAAGCCACCGAAAGCGTCCTCGAAGATCTAACAACGTCAGCTGACGGCGGAAACGGCGCAGTGCTCGACAAATCTGGGAATGTTTACGCGGAGATATACTCCGGCGGAAAGAACGGCCAGGGCTCGGTACTGAAATTAACCGAAGATACCGATTCGCCTCCGCAATGCGACATAAGAGCCCGCATCGAACCAGAAAACTGCCGACCGCGCGAATAAAAGGGTGTCCCGTTTCTCGCGTCTTTCGCGAGAAGTGGGAATCACAAACGCAAGCATCGCCGTTCTCGACGTTGAGTTCGAATGCTTCCCCCGCAACCACAAAAGAAAAAATCGCGCAGGACCCTTTCTCCGAGCGCGGTACGTTGTAGGACTCGAGACCAACATGTCTCAGGGCTTTGTGCGCATTCCATGCCGATACCGAGTCACCAAGTTTTCCACAGCCCCATTGTGACATCTGACCTTGCGCCGCACTTTGAACTGGTGCAATCATGGCTGAGGCAGTGACAGTCGGCTGAGCCCAAATCACCCAGCCATAAGTTGCTGATTTAAAGGAACTTAGTTCTAACTCGTTTGGGGTCAGGATTTTGCCGGGAAATTCCCGCTAAGTCGATGATTCCAGATATTTTGCAAAAAGGGGGGAGGGGGTACCGGGTCGATTTTTGATCGATGTCCGGCCCGAAAGCGAACCAGTCAACGCAGGCCCAAACAAGCCCCAAACTTTATTTTTGGCCCCAAAATGGCAGCAAGGCGGCAGCGCAAAGCGAGCCTTTCTTCGCGAACTTCGCGGCATTCCTTAGCGCACTTCGCGGTTAAAGGCTTTTTGACGCGAAATCAGTGCAGACGATGGCATTGCGTGAATGGGTGCAAGGATTTCGGAACATTCAAGGCCGCTGGAAATGGCCTCGAGCTCGCCACATTCCTGAACCGAGATCAACCCTGCTGGGGAGAAAGACTGGAATAGAAGATGTTTCGGTACAAAGTTGCAAGCGCAAAACAGAGCCGACGACCAACGACTGACGACCGACGACGAACGACGCACCACTAACGACCAGCTGTCGCATGATCTGACATGCGGCGCTTGTTATACCGCAACGCAACATTCATGTACACGTTGCCCAGGGAAGTCTCAAAGCAGATCATCAGCGCCTCGACGTCTTCGCTGGTCTTATCGCCTTCGTCAGACGTAACCAGCATCGGAGGATGCACGCGGAAATGAAATCCCTGGTCGTTGAGCGCGCACACGGCATTGCCAACGACCTGGTTGGCAAGCTCGAAGATGGTCTCTCTGATCAGCCCATCGGACTCAGGCAATTCCGCGCCCGCATAGTGGCTGGCCACGCGCACCGCAGTCTGAGGCTCGAGGTCGAGCACAATGCGGCCTTCGATGTCGCCGCTAAGCGCCACCATTCCGGCCACACCTTTGCGGCGGTAAGCATGCTCGTCCATCGCGAGGCTATCCACTTTGGTCGAGCCCTGCAGACCTTGCGACAACACAGCGTCGGCCGCGTTGATGAAAGGCTGAATCAGTTCCATCTTCATGCGACTAGACCCCCGAGTTGGCCGCTGCTGCAACCGCGCCGTCTTCTCCAAGAACGTACTTGATGACTTCATACAGCACTTCCGGCTTCACCGGCTTCTGCACGAAATGGCGCGCCCCGCGCTGCAATGCGGCCACAATGTTTTCCTGGTATCCAACGGATGACACCATGACGACGCGGGCCTCAGGATGCGCCTGGACGATTTTCTCCGCGGCTTCAATGCCCTCCATCTGCGGCATGGTGATATCCATGAGCACGATGTCAGGTTGCGTGCGGTCGTACTCGCTGATGGCGGTCAAGCCGTCACCAGCTTCAGCCGCCACTTGCCCGCCAAAGCTTTCGATCATGCGGGCGAGATTTTTGCGCGCGAACACGGAATCGTCCACGATCAAGTAGCGGACCGACTGTCCGTCTTTGCTACGTTTTACTGCTGCGAACTGTTCCATAACAACCTCCTCGATCAAATTGCTGCAAATTCGTTTTAACGTCCGACGCGAAGCGCTTTTCCCGCACCGGAAATTTCTCCGCGTCCGCAAAGCGCCTGCAGAGTGGCGGAAAGTACATCCAAAGCAACCACGCGCGTGGCATAGCCGCGTTCAATGGCAGCCTTCGGCATGCCGAAGACCACACAGGATTCTTCACTCTGCGCGATGGTCATGCCGCCAGCTTGCTTCACTGCACCCAAACCTTGCGCTCCGTCATCGCCCATGCCTGTCATCAGCACTGCGATCGCCTGCGAGCCGAATTCATCGGCCGCGCTGTTGAATAAAACATCTACGCTGGGCCGATGGCCATTGACGCACGCGTCGTCACTCAGCACGATGATGTCGCCCATCGGCAGACGCTTGACTCTAATATGCCGGCTTCCGGGACAGATCAGCACGCGTCCGGCCTGCAACACGTCGCCCGATTGTGCTTCTTTCACGCGCAGCGAACACAACTCGTCGAGGCGACGCGCAAACATATCGGTAAAGCCTTCCGGCATGTGTTGCACGACCACGATCGCTCCCGGAAAGTCCGCGGGAAGTTGGGCCAGCAGAAATTCAAGAGCTTGCGGACCTCCGGTGGAAATTCCGATCGCCACCAATTTGCTGGGAGCGGCTTTCACGGCTGAGCTTTTTTCCGGCGCGGGCGTTCGCTGCAAAATTCCTGGACGAACTACCTTGCAACTGGCAGCCACGTGAATTTTCGCGATCAATTCTGTCGCGGTTTCAACCATGTGCGCCGAAGCGTCCCGCGGTTTGGTGACGAAATCGAATGCGCCCAGCCCCAACGCTTTCAGTGTGACGGAAGCGCCATCTGTGCTGTGCGAACTGACCACGATCACTGGTAGAGGATGCGAACGCATGATCTCTTTCAAAGTGTCGATGCCGTTCATGCCCGGCATTTCCAGATCCAGTGTGACCACGTTCGGTTGCAGCTCTTCAATCTTTTTCAGGCAGAAGTTTCCGTCCATCGCCGTCCCGACTACCTCGATGGTTGGGTCGGCTTCCAGGATCTGCGGGATGAGTTTTCGCATGAGGGCGGAATCATCCACCACCAGCACGCGTATTTTCATGCCGGATTTCATGCCTGCCCTCCAGCGGCGCCCAAGGCCAGGCGAGCGCGATCAGCATGGTTCAGCAGGAGTCCGCAACGGGCAACGCCTGCGGTTTCAGGACGTGTGCGCGCGACATGTTCGACAACCGCGAGCAGATTCAAGATCAGCACAACTTTTCCATCGCCAAGAATGGAAGCGCCATTTACCAGATCGGTGGAAAAAGTGTGATCGTCCAAAGCCTTGATGACCAGTTCTTCTTCGCCCTCAAGAGCATCGACGGCCAAACCGTATTGTTTTTCGCCGACGGTAATTACCAGGATGAACAGCTTGCGCGACTCGCGGTCTGCATCGAGGGGCGCGCGTCCCAGGCGCAGAAGCGGAAGTATCTGATTGCGCAACTGCAGCACTTCGTAGTTGTCGACCTGATGGACGTCGGATTCGAAGGTGCGCGCAATCTGGCTGACCGCATTCAGCGGGATGGCGTACAAGCGCTGCTCCACCCAGAACATGAGGGCCTTGATGATCGCGAGCGTGAGAGGTAGTTTGAGACGGAATGTTGTACCCTGGCCTACGCGAGTCTCCACGTGAATTGTGGCCTTGAGCCGCTGGAGCACGCTCTGCACCACGTCCATGCCGACGCCGCGTCCGGAAACTTCCGTGACTTGCTCAGCGGTGCTAAAGCCGGGGCGGAAAATTAAATCGAACGATTCGGCTTCGCTCAAGCGCTGGGCTTCTTCGGCCGTGAGCATTCCGAGTTCGATGGCTTTGCTGCGAATCTTTTGTGCATCAATGCCGCGCCCATCGTCGCTGATTTCGACCACCACCTGATTGCCCTGGTGATAAGCATTCAGGCGAATCTTTCCGCGCGGTGACTTGCCCTGAGTGCGGCGTTGTTCGGCTGGTTCGATGCCGTGGCTGACGGCATTGCGCACGAGATGCGTGAGGGGTTCGGCGATAGCATCGAGGATGCCTTTATCCAAATCGGTTTCCTGGCCGCTCAGTTCGAGATCTACTTCGCGGCCGCACTGGCGCGCCAGATCTCGAACGATGCGTGGGAATCGCCGGAACAACTGCTCGACCGGTACCATGCGAATCTTCATGACCGAGCGCTGCAGATCGTTCAGCACTCTCGCTTGAAAAGCCATGGCATCGGAAAACTTGCCGCGCAACGCTTCCTTGGGATAAAGCTTGCCGAACTCAGTGAGAGCCTGCTGCAACATCGACTTGCCGATGATGAGTTCGCCCACCAGGTTGAGCACGTTGTCGATGCGGCCGGCATCGACGCGGAGAATGTTTTCCGTTAGAGCTTGCGGCAGGCTTGGTTCCGTTGCCGGAGGTTGTGCTTCGAGCGTGCTTGCTGAAGGCAAGTTTCCCGAAGGCGCAGTCGAGGCGGCAGTCTCTGCAATCGCAGGCGCGGGCGGTGCAGGCTGCTCCGCCACTTTGCCGGGGATTTTTTCCGGCGATGCAGCCTGGATCAGAGTGACCGTGGTTTCACCGGTGATCGTTGGGATGTGGCACTTGGCGGCGATCTGCGCTTCGGTCAGCAAGGTGGCAAAGATGAACTCGACGTGCCGCGAAGCGGCGGGGGACTTTGCGTCGGGGCGCACCACCAGCACCTTGCCGACTTCGCGAATAGCATTCTGGATCAGTTGCCGCGCGGCGATCGGCATGGTGCAGAGAGGATCAATTTTCGCCACGATGTCGTAGATTCCCAGGCCGGCGGCTTGCGCTTGGGCCAGGCTGCGCTTTTCTTCCTCCGTCCAGTCTTTGTCGGATCGCGGAGCGGACGCTGCAGTTTTTTTCTTGCGTGTTTTCTTGACTGCCGGAGCGGCAGTCAGTTCATCGATTTTTTTCCGCAGGTTTTCCGTGGCGGGCATCGGGCCTCCGCCATGGTAGGCCGCGAGCATCTCCGCAAACACGTCTGCGGCCATCAAAGCGATTTCTGCGAGCGCTCCGTGAGAAGCGGCGCTTTCGAGCGTGAGGGCATCTTCGAACGAGTGCGCCAGTTCACTCAACTCACGCAATCCGCACGCCGCGGAGTCGCCCTTGAGCGTGTGCACCGTCCGCCGGATCGAACGCACAATCTCTTCGTCGCCGGGATTCTTTTCCAGCTTCAGAGATTCTTCGTTCAACGCCTGCAGCAATTCCTGCGAGGTCTCAAAGAAGAGTTCCCGCAGTTCTGCTCCGCGCTCATCCGGAGGAATTGTCACTAGCGCACCTCAATCCGTTCATAAGCCGTGCCGCTATCGCGATGCACCATGTGAAATTTCTCGGTGAGACCCAACAGGCTTTCCGCGTGGCCGACAAATAGGTAGCCGCCTGGATTCAGGCAGCGGTAAAACTTTTCGATTAGCCGTTTCTGTTCTGCTTCATCGAAGTACATCATCACGTTCCGACAGAAGATCACGTCATTGCGTTGCGGAAGGTATTCCGTCTTCAGATTGTGGAAGTCGAAGTGAACCATTTCCTTCAACGCTTTTTTGATGGCATAGCGGTCGCCAACCTTATCGAAGTAACGCAGGCGAAAGCTGTAGTCGACAGTTGACATCTGATGCTCGTTATAAAAACCTTCCTGCCCGGTGCGCAGCACGGAATAACTGATGTCGCTGGCAAGGATTTCCACGCGCCAAGGCGGGGGAATCAAGGGCTTGGGCAGAGCAATTTCGACCGGCAGCGGATTGCGCAAGTAGTGGTAGGCCAGCGTGTCGGCAGCCATCATGCCCAGCGTGTAAGCCTCCTGCCCGGTGGAGCAGCCTGCGCTCCAGATCCGCACGGAATATTCCCGGTGCGCTTGCTTGCGTTTCAACAAGTCTTCCAGAACATACTTTTGGAACAAATCCAACTGCGCCTTGTGGCGAAAAAAACTGGTTTCGTTGACGGTGAGATTCTCGACCAGCTTGGCTAGTTCGGCCTTGCCATCCTGGCTGATCAACAGCCGGTAATACGCGTAGAAAGAATCGGCGCGGCATTCTTTCAGCCGCCGCAGCAGACGGTCCTGCAAGAAGTGCGTGCGACGCTCGTCGAAGTGCATACCGCACTCCTGATAAACCAGCGCCTGCAACAGCCGCAATTCCGCATCCGTCAAGATAGGAGCCGGTGCCGCTCCAGATGTACTCATGCTCTCTCTCGTTCTCCGCGCTCGAGTTTCAAAATTTTTGTCGTCGCTCCAGCCGTATGCGTGATTGAGGCTAGCGTGCCGAAGCTCCCCGAGCATCCGCTTTGGCAGTTTTGCCTTCCGTGCTTCCATTGGTTTGCAACAGGCTGGCCGGAGCCAGCAGCCTGGTCATGTCGAGCAATACGATCAGGCGGCCTCGAACTTTGCCCAGGCCAGTGACGCAGTTCAACCCGCCTTCCTGGAATGCGGCCGGCGGAGGCTCGACGTCTGCGGCTGCGATCTTTAATACTTCCGTGGCAGAGTCCACGATCAATCCCGCCAGCTTGCCGGAATGTTCGACTACCAGGATCCGGTTCTGTTTTTTCAGCGTGGCCAGCTTGTCGCCAAAGCGCTTGCGCAGGTCCATCACCGAAACGATCTTGCCCCGCAGATTGATTACGCCTTCCAGATAATCGGGCGCATCGGGGACGACCGTGATCTCCGGCACGCGCACGATCTCGTGCAGCGAAGTGATGGGGACGCCGTAAGTTTCGCGTCCTACGCGGAAGCCGACGATATGGAGTTCGCGGTTCATAGTTGTTGTGAGCACCTAGTACCTGGTACCTAGTAAATGCAGCTTCACTCGGACTCGGTACTCGGTACTAGGTACTCGCTACTATCTTGCTGCCGCTCCCCGGGCGTGTTGCGAGTTCTCTGTCACGCGCCGTGAAGCTTCTTCCAGGGTGAAGCGGTCCATGAAGTCGAGCAGGCCGCGTGACATCTTCGACATCTGCTCGGCAGACGCCGCCAGTTCGGTTGAGCCGGAGGTTGACTGCTGCACCAGTTCGCGCATGCGCTCCATGGCTTTGACCACGGCGTGCGCGCCTGAAGCTTGCTCTTCCACCGCCGAGTTGATTTCGTGCGTGATCTCGTTCAGGCGCGTCGTAGCCCGCGCGATTTGCGACGAGCCATGCGATTGCTCGTTGGTGGCCGCGCCGATTTCCTGGGCGAACTTGTACACTTCGGTGACTACGTTTGAAATTTTGCGCAGCGCTGAATTCAATTCGCCGCCGAGATCGAGGCCTTCGTTCACGATTCCGGTGGAGCGGTCCATGTTTTCGACGGCCTTGCGCGCTTCCTTCTGAATGCTCTGGATGAGTTCGGAGATTTCCTTGGTGGACTGCGCCGATTTTTCCGCGAGCTTGCGGACTTCGTCGGCAACGACTGCGAAGCCGAGGCCGTGCTCGCCGGCGCGAGCCGCTTCGATGGCGGCGTTAAGAGCCAGCAGGTTGGTTTGTTCCGCGAGATCGTCGATGACTTCGATGATCTTGCCGATATCGTCGGCGCGCTGGCCGAGGGCTCCGATGATTTCTCCCGAGGACGTGATGGTCGCGTTAATGCGGTTGAGGCCGTCGGTGGCCTTTTCCATGGTGGTGATGCCGCTGTGAACTTCTTCGCGCGAGCGGTTAGAAATATCGAGCAGCACCTTGGCGGTGTCGGCGACGCGCTGGATGGAAGCGACCATCTGATCGATGGATGCAGAAGTTTCACTTACGCTCGAAGCCTGCACCTGCGTGCTCTTCACCATGTTCTGCACGTTGACGCTCATTTCGTGCATGGTGCTGGTGACTTCGTCGATGGCCGAAGACGCCTGCAGTCCGACCTTGGCCGAATCGTCGGAGGCGTTGGCAACTTGTCCGCTGGCACTGGCGACTTGCGACGAAGCGTCACGTACGCTGCGCACCAGGCGGCCGAGACCTTCGACCATCTTGGCGAAGGCGTTGCCTAATGTGTCTTGCGGCGAGCGCGGCTGAACCTGAACTGTAAGATCGCCACCGGCAATGGCTTCGGAAACGGCAGCCATTTCTTTCAGATAATTGACCATCTTGGAGAAGGTGCGCGCGAGTTCTCCGATTTCGTCCTCGCGTTTCACGTCGATGCTGTGATCGAGGTCGCCGGTGTCGCCGATCTGCCGCGAAACCTGCATCAGTTTGTTCAGCGGTTAGATGATGGATTTGGCGGTAGTAATCGCGACCCAGACGCCGACAATCAGGGCAACCAGCGTACTGATGACGGAGAAGATGATGGTGAGCGCGCTCGCTGTCTCATCGGACTTGCGCCGGGCGTCGACCAGCTTGCGGTTTTCTCCATCGGCCACATCGAGGGCTTCCGTCAAATTCTTTACCCACGAGGAAGCGTCTTTCTGGAGGTAGTAAATCTGCAATTCGGCCACGGTCGCGTTGCCTGAATCCACGTCTTTGCGTTTCTCGATCAGGGGCTGGGCGAATTCCTTGGCCCAGGCTTGTTCGAGTTGCCCGACCTTGTCGAGCGCGGCTTTTTCCTCATTGGAGTTGGACAGCGACTTGCCGATTTGCACTTTCTCCGTGAGCGTGCGCAGGCCCTCGTTCATGAGTTCCACCTCGCGCGTGTCGCCACTGAGCAGGTAGTTGCTCAGGTCGAGGCCGTTCTGCATCATCTGAGAGCGCACGTCGTTCGTAGCGCCGGCTAGGTCGAGCGACACTTTAGCCGCGTCCTTCGCAGCGTGCTCTCTCAGCACCGCCACCAGGTTCACGATGAACAGCACCACCACCATGCTGAGGATGATTCCGAAATTCTTGTAGAGCCTTTTGCCGATCGTCATGCCGTTCCTCCGGCCGCTTTCCTATTGATGAGGTTCGAATTTGAAATTCACGATGCCTGAACTCTCTCCTGCTGCGGGCTCGAAGCGCCATTTTCTGACCGCGTCCAGCGCGGCATTCGCCAGCACCGGATGCCCACCCACTACCTTCGCTTCTTTCACGCTGCCGTTCGGCGCCACCACCACTTGCACTTTCACCGAGCCGGAAAGATTCATCTTCCGCGCCAGGTCGGGATACACAGGCTGCACTTTGCTCTTAACCTGGCGAGTGATTTCGGTCTGCGCATCTTGCGCTCGAACTGGCACCACTCCAGACCCAGTTGCCGCCAGCACTGCGAGCAACACCCCCGTCCGACGTAAAGACACAGTTCCTCCCTGGCAATAATCCTGGTGATGCCATCGGAGCAACGCCGTGGCCACCGCCCGGCTTTTGAAAAAACCAAGGTAATCATGGGGATATATATAAAAGCAAAAGACTTAATCCGATCGAGAAGGCGTCCTACCGATTTACCTCGGGTTAAGCTTCGTCTCATTTGGATCGCTGGCGGAATGGAGTCTCACACTGAGATCGCGCGGCTCGATTTTTCTCGCATTTGACACCTAAGGCACCTCTCAACCCATTTCGCTTGACTCAAAATGAGATGACGGGATAGTTTTCCATTAGATTCAATCACTTGTGAGAATTCTAAAGCCGCGTGCCGGAAGTTGGTGACGCTCTGAACATGGCCGGAGTCAACTCGACGCCGTTGCCGGAAGGCCGCGCCTTGCCCTATTCCGACGATGCCTTTCAGAATCTTCTTCTGAAGATTGCCGCCAAGGCGTCGGAACGCCCCAGTGCTGCGTCGCTCATCCAGTTTTTCTGCCGCTCCACGCGCGAATTCTTCCAGGTTAGCGGCGTCTATTTCTGGCGTCGTCATTCGGGGGACGAACTTGTCGGCGAACAAGCTGACGGCAAGCTGGCCGAGCGCTTTATCGGAATCCGGTTGCTCCCGCAACAGAGCGCCAATACTGCCGAGGCCGTGCGCAAGCGCCGCACCATCGTTGTCGATGCGGAGCAGATGAGCCAGACCATCCCGGCTCTGCGCCAATTTGAGGCGCGCTCGCTGATGGTCGCTCCCTTGGTGGTCTTCGATGAAGTGATCGGCGCGACGACTTTTCTGCACGACTCCGAGGAAGCATTTTTTAACGACGACCTGGCCGCCAAGGCCACTATTCTGGCCGGGCAACTCGGCAGCCTGCTCGAAGCAACCCGGCTCGGCGAAGCTTCGCGCGAAGAACATCGGCGCACGGAAATTCTTGCCGAGGTCGCGAGTGCGCTGCACGGTACTCCCGATGTAGCGGCCGTCATCGATGCCCTGGCGGACCGTCTGCGGGTGTTGTTGCGCACGCGTTTGGTTTCAGTTCTTTTGCGCCGTGAGGGACCCTTCGAATTGCGCGGCGTCTCTGCCGACACCGCGCAATTGGCGAACGCCTTTCGCGCCGGCCATGACCGGCAGACGATCCGCTTCGCCGCCGATATGGCGCAACGCGCGGTCGCCGCCGGCGAGGTTATCAGCATTTCTATCGGAGGCGAGTTGCACTCGCTCGGTTCTATGGTCGCTCCGGGAATGCTGCTGGCTGCGCCTTTTCGCACTACTCACAAGCAAGGCGCAATTCTCATCTATCCGCGCTCCGAGGGAGCCTTTACCGCGGAGGAGAAATCGCTGCTTTCGGCCATTGCCGGCTTCGGCGCAGTCGCCGTGGCTCACGCCGAACTGTGCGCCACCGCGCAAGGCCAGGCCCATGAATTGCATCAGTTGCTGGATATCTCCTCGGAACTGAGTTCCAGCGGCGATCTCGAACATTTTCTGCAGGCGTTCGTGGTGCGCGCCGCCGATTTTCTCGGCTACGGCCGGTGCCTTATCGCTCTGCTTGAAGATGGCGTGTTCCGGGTTCGCTGTGCCGTCATTCGCGGCCATGCGCGGACTGTGGACACAATTTTTCCAGAGGGCATCGCCACCCGCGCCCTGCGTGAGAAGGAAGTATTCTGGTCCGACGATCTGACCCAACTCGCTGGCGTGAATCTCGAAGTGGTGGCACAACACCAAGCCAAGCAATTGCTGGCCGTGCCCCTGTTGGGCGCTGACGGAAAAGTGCTGGGCATGTTCGGCGTGCTCGACCGTCTGGACAACACTGGGATTTCGCAGCAGGATATTCGCCGCGCCCGCGCCCTCGCCGCCCAGGTCTCGGTGGTGCTTGAAGTCGCTCACAATTTGCACCAGTCGGAACGGCATCGCAAGCGCTCTGAGGCGCTTACGCAACTGGCGCGCGAGATTGACGGCCTGCTGTCATTGCCCGACTTCGCCGGCAAGTTTGTCGAACGTGCCGTCGCCTTAGCCGGAGCCCAAGCGGGCGCGCTAGCCCTGGTTCAGGATGGACGATTCCAGACGGTCACGCTGCATCCCCCGACTGTCGCGGGTCACCAGGATCGCGGCCTGCACCAGCGACTCACGCAGGCTTTTTCAGAATTCGCTGCGAAGCGAACTGAATCGATTATTGCGAGCACTGCCGCCGAACTGCTCGGTGCGGAGTTGGCCTCGACCCTGAGCTGGAGCGACTTGGTGGTGGTTCGGCTTCCCGGTCCCAATGGAGATCTCGCCGGTTTGCTTTGCCTGTCGGGACGCGACCGTCCGCTCGCCGTCGAAGATCGCGACCTGCTCGATGCCATTGCCGGACACGCCGCCATGGCATTGGAAAATGCCCGCCTCTTTACTCGCATCGAACAATCGAACCGCCACTGGCTGGAAATCTTTGACGCCATTACCGACTTCATCGTCGTGCATGATGAGAATGACAAAGTTCTGCGCGTGAACCGCTCGCTGGCCGCGATGATTGGCGTGGCCCCCGGCGAATTGATCGGCGTGAACATGCGCGCTCTGCTGGCGCTGACCAGCGAACCCGCACTTTATTCCTGTCCTTTTTGCCGCGCCATGGGCGAAAACACTGACGAATTCGTTCATCCCGCGCTTGATCGCACTTACCTCGTTTCAACTTCGCGCGTGCACGGAGCGTCCAGCGAGAGCCTGCAAACCATTCACGTTCTCAAGGACATCACGGACCGCCGCGAAGCCGAGCGCCGCTATCGCGAATTGTTCGACAACATTCAGGAGGGATTGTTTTTCAGCACGCCGGAAGGCCGCTTCATCGAAGTCAACGATGCCATGGTGGCGATGCTCGGCTATTCCAGCCGCGAAGAACTTCTGCAGGTTGATATCCCAACGCAGATTTACTTCACCCCCGAAGAGCGTGACCGCCACGCGCAGGCTATGGAAAACGACGGCCACCTGCGCAACTTTGAAGGCACGCTTCGCCGCAAAAATGGCCTTCCCATCTATGTACTCATCAATGCTTTCGGCATGTACGACAATCTTGGCCGCCTGGTGCAGATCCGCGGGCTGATGCTCGACGTGACCGGCATTCACACTTACCAATCGGAACTGCATCGCGAGCGCGACTTCTCCGGCAAAATCCTCAGCAACACGCAGAGCTTCATCGTCGTCGCGGACACCGCCGGCCTCATCAGCTACGCCAATCGCCGCTGGTTCGAGGCGGGATTCGAGCAGCGCGAACTTCTGGGACGTCCGCTGTTGGAGTTGGCCGCTCCCGGCTACGTTCGCCCCCTCGCGGACGCGCTTCAGGCTGTCATGCGCGGCGGACAAGTCGACAATCTGGAATTGCAAATCATGCGGGGCAACGGAAACGCCGGCCACTTCTCCGTGAACCTCAGCCCCATGCGTGACGAGCAGAGCAACATCAACAGCATCGTCGTGGTCATGACCGACATTACAGACTCCTCGGAACTGCGCGACAAGTTGGTTCACGCAGAGAAGATGGCAGCCGTTGGACAGCTGGTTTCGGGCGTGGCTCACGAAGTGAATAATCCCCTCACTGCGATTCTCGGCTTCGCCGACCTGCTGATGGACAACCCCGAGATTCCGGAGTCCGCGCGGAAAGATCTGCGCGTAATTCTGCAGGAAGCCCAGCGCACCAAGCAGATCGTGCAGAACCTGCTCAGCTTCGCGCGCCAGATGCCGCCGCAGCGCAACGCCGTGCAGCTCAATCTGATCCTGCGCCGCACCATCCAACTGCGCTCTTACGATTTCAATAGCCACGGAGTAGAAATCATCGAGCATCTCGACGAGGGTTTGCCCGACGTCATTGGCGACGCTCATCAACTGCAGCAGGTGTTCCTCAACATCCTGAACAACGCCTACGACGCTGTACACGAAGTCGGCCGGCCCGCGCGCATCGAGATCATGACCACGAAATCCGGCGACGGCGTCGAAGCTTCTTTCCGCGACAACGGCTATGGCGTTTCCCATCCCGATCGGATTTTCGATCCCTTCTTCACCACCAAGGAGGTCGGCAAGGGAACCGGCCTCGGCCTCAGCATCTGCTATGGCATCGTGAAGGAGCACGGAGGCGAAATTCTTTGCCACAACAACACCGATGGCGAGGGAGCCACCTTCATCGTCCGCTTTCCCGCAGCGCCCCACACCGCCTCCTTGAGTGTGGCCGCAGGAGTGATACAAAAATGACAACCCAAGCCATTCAACGAGCCCTCCACCCCGTTCTGCTCATCGAAGACGAGCCATCCATCATGGCTTTGGTGAGCGCCACGCTTGAACGCAACGGTTACCAGGTCGTCTGCGTCGAGAGCGGAGCCGATGCCCTGCGCCTGCTCGAAAAAGGCCAATATCTCGGCGTCGTCTCAGACATGCGCACGCCCGGCGGCGTCGATGGCGCTCAGGTGCATACCTGGATTTCAGCGAACCGTCCCGATCTCGAAAATAAAGTCGTGATCATTACCGGCGATTATGCCAACGAAGAAACTGTCGCTACGCTGCGCAAGATCGGCGCGCTCTATCTGGAGAAGCCGTTCCGCGTGCAGGATCTAATCTCGGCTGTTGAGAAGACTATGGGGAAAGCCCGGTGAACGCCGACTTCAACAAGCCGCCTTTAGGCAAGAGCGCTAGAGCTTTAAATAGGGAAGATCTGCGTGTGCGTCTGCTGATCGTTGATGACGAGCAGAGCATTCGCAAGCTCTGCATCACGGTCGGCGAAGCGTTGGGCTTCATTTGCCTCGAAGCCGATAGCGGAGAATCCGCGCTGGCTTTGCTCGAAGAGCAGCCGGTGCACATGATTCTCAGCGACATGGTGATGCCGCATATGTCAGGCCTCGAATTTCTGGAGCGGGCAAAGAAGCTTCTGCCTCGCACTGAAGTGGCGCTGATGACCGGGCACGGCTCCATCGAAACCGCGGTGCAGGCCATGAAGCTCGGCGCGTACGACTACATCACGAAACCGTTTTCGCCATTGGAGGAATTGCGGCTGTTCCTGCGCCGCATGGCTGAGAAAGTTCGACTGGTTGAAGAGAACGAATTTCTGCGCGAGCGCATGGATTCCGAAACCGCTGTGCACGGCATCGTTGGATCGTCCGCCAAGATTCAGGAAGTGCTGCGCATCGCTTCGCGTCTCAAGGACACGCGCACCGCTGTTCTAATCTCGGGCGAAAGTGGCACCGGCAAAGAGTTGGTCGCACGCGCCATTCATTTTCGCGGAGCATTTGCCAACCGTCCCTTCGTTGCGGTGGATTGCGGCTCGCTCGTGCCTACTTTGATCGAGAGCGAACTCTTTGGCTACGAAAAGGGAGCGTTCACCGGCGCGCTGAAATCGAAGCCGGGATTGTTTCAATCTGCCGACACCGGCTCGGTCTTTCTGGATGAAATCGGCGAGCTGCCGCTGGAGTTGCAAGCCAAGCTGCTGCGCGTGCTGCAGGAAAAAGAGGTGCGGCCGGTCGGCAGCAATCAGCGCGTCAAAGTGGACGTGCGCATCATCGCCGCCACCAACCGTGATCTGGAAGCTGCTTACAAAAATGGAACCTTCCGCAAAGATCTATATTTTCGGCTTAACGTTGTTACGGTGCACGTGCCCGCGCTGCGCGAGCGCCGCAGCGATATACCAATGCTGGTGAGCTGGTTTTGCGAACGTTACGCTCCCGGTGGAGATCTGCGCGTCTCCAGCGCAGCCATGAAAGCGCTGATGAGTTACGATTGGCCGGGCAACGTTCGCGAATTGGAAAACTGCGTGGAGCGCGCCGTAGCACTGGGGGACGGAAACCTGATCGACCTGGGCGATCTGCCTACGTCGATCGCCACGTTAACTTCGCCAGCCCCGCGATCGACAGACTCCGCACCGGAATTGGTTTCCGATCTCGCGGCCGCAGCCGAAATAGGTTCCGGCGACGGCGCAACTACTCTCTCCACCACCGATCTTGAAGACATTGAGCGCGCCACCATCCGCCGCGTCTTCGAGCAAGTCCACGGCGACAAAGCCCTCGCTGGACGGATGTTGGGCATAAGCCGCGCCACGCTCTACCGCAAACTAAAACGCTACAACATCAGCGGTGCGCCAGCGTCAGGACCGTCAAGCCACACGCTGCAATAAGTCGGGGTAGGTTCCTGAGTTCGAAGTGAGCAGATTGCAACTTATCTTATTGGAGCTGAAGGCAAACCCTATCGGCCTCACTAAGTCATCCGGTCATAACATGCTCTAAAAGCCTTTTTAAGATTTATGTTGACAAAGTCTCCGCCGCTGCTAGACTGCTGGCGTTAAATCTCTGGAACCGTCCCCCCTAGATATATGTTGCCTTCGCGCATCATCGAACTGGACGCATACATTATTGTCTACGGGCTTGCTCTTATTGTCGCACTCAAACTATTAAATTCCAGCATCAACATGCGCGGCCTTCTAATTGATAAATCCCACCCCTCAAGGGTCAGTCCGGCACGGGTGCAGCTATTAATCGCGACGATTTCGTTGTCAGCCCAATATGTGCATGCTGCTTCAACGTCGCTGGACGGCTCGTTTCCCAAACTCGGATCTGGCTGGTTGTATTTATTTGGGGGAAGCAGCGCCATTTACGTCGTGAGGAAGGCCTTCGAACGGCGCACGATAAATAAACGCTTGAGACAGGGCCAATAGGAGAGCAGCATGAGTACCATGAGTAACGTCATCAGCAACCTATCGGATTTCTGTGAACTCTTAGCATGCGTGTTTCTCGGAGTTCTCGCGGGTATCCTGCTGTGGAAGATAGCTTTCGACAAGATCGACCTAGAGTGGCTGATCAGTGAGGACAATGGACATGCCAGCATGTCGAAGTTCCAGCTCCTGATATTTACCTTTGTAATCGCTATCAGCCTCGTTAAACTCACCGAGAAGCTGGGCAAGTTCCCGGTAATCGACAATGGTGTGCTTACCCTGCTGGGAATAAGCGCCAGCACATATGCCGTCGGGAAGGGCATCCAAAAGTCCGGGATGGATACTGGGCCCATAGCCCCGAACTCGCCTAAGCTTCCGAAGCCCACAAATGGTGAGCAAGACGACCCAGCATCCTCGCACGTCCAGCGTGCTAAGGAAGCAGCCGACGAGGCCATAAGGCACGCCGACACCGCTCGTAAGGCCGCCGCGGTCGCAACTGCAGAGGCCGATCAGGGCAACCAGAATGCTGGTGGTGAACTTGGGCGTCAAGGATAAGCTCCGCGTCTTTTCGGGTACCTGAGCGGGCACTAACTCGGCAGAGGTAGGTGGACTTAAATGCCAAGCAAGCCACGAACGACGGGTAGCGCCGTGAGGACTGTGGCGCCCCTCGTCCCCCTGGCCATAGCGTTGATCCACGGTGGCCTGACCTCTACGTCAGCCACCTCTACGTCGGGAAGCGGCAGCCGCAGGACCCCTCCCTGCGTGGCCAGCCTGGACTCGTGTCCTATAACAGGCTGCGCCAAGGAGGACGACGCTGACGAGCAGCTTTTGAACCAAACCAAGCGGCACCTGCCCACAGCCACCGCAGCCAAGACGCTGACTCTCGCTGACTTCACGACCCTGCAGAACCACGCGGACTCTACTGTGGATCAACGCCAGCCGCTGGACGCCACTGCCCGGGCCGAACTACATGACATTCTTGTCAGCAGCGGTCAGACGGTATCGGAGGGCGACTTAGTTCAGGTTGATGGATACCTGGTGGGTAAGCCCCATCCCAACACCGGCGAATCGGTCAACTGCAATCTCGGTGGTAGCGCGAACAATGACTTTCACATTCCGTTCGCCGACGACCCAGACAAGACCCCGTTCGAGGGAATCGTGGTCGAGATGATCCCGCAGAGCCGCCCATCGATTTGGTCGGTCAAGACACTAAGCAAGGTCGAGGCTGCGCGCCGCATGGTTCGAGTCACGGGCCAGCTTTTCTACGACAACATGCACGTCGTGAATGACGACCAGGATGAGCCGAAGGGCGGCCAGCCGCCCCGCTTCTCTCTGTTCGAAGTCCATCCCATTGTCACCATCTCGGTCTGCAAGCAGCAAGACACGACATGTGAACCGAATGACTGGGAGTCGCTCGACGCCTTTCTGAGCGATGCAGGCGGAACGAAAGAAGCTCGAACCGCCAGATAGGTACGTTGTCGTCCTTCGCTTCGCGTTCCACGACGAGGGTGGGAACCCTTAAATGTGCTTTGAAGCTCCGCGCCGAACACCAAAAAAAGCACCCTGAGAAAACTCAGGGTGCTTGGAACGATTCAACGTTAATGATCCGCTAGCTGGGCTTCTTCTCTTCCTCTTTCTTCTTCTCCTCAGGTGTCTTCGGCGGAGGAGTCTTCTTTGGAGGAGGAGCTGCCGGTTTTGCAGCAGCCGGAGGCGGCGTATGCTCCGCCGGTTTTGCTGCTGGTGGTGGCGTTGCCGGACGCGGCGCGGGTTTCGGCTCTGGACGGGCAGCTTCGGGCCGCGCAGGTTCCGGCTTAGCTGGTTGTGCAGCGGGCGGGCGCGTGGGCGGCTCAGCGGGTTTGGTTTCAGGACGGCTCGGTGCTGGCTGTGGTTTCGCCGGCGCTGGAGCGGGCCGTGTCGGTTCTGCAGCCGGACGATTAGGAGCTGGCTGTGCCGCAGGCGGGCGTTCCGTACGCGCGGGGGGTGCAGCTGGCTTTGCCGGTTCAGCGGGACGGCTCGGTGGCGCTGCTGCTGGCCGGTTCGCCTCAGGACGAGCTGGTGCTGGTTCTGCCGCCGGACGATTCGGCTGTGCTGCCGGAGCAGCGGGCCGCTCGTTCGCACCGGGCTGCGCTGGACGGTTCGCGGGTTGATTCGCAGGCGCTGCCGGCTGCCCAGGTCGTGCAGCAGCAGGCTGATTAGCAGGCTTGCCCATGGTTGGCGTAGCAGGTTTCGCCGGAGGCGCAACCTTTACCGCCGGATGTGCGGCTGCGGATGCTGCCGGATGCAAACTCGCCACTTGCTGCCTGCCCAGTGGAACTCCGGGATGCGCTGCCATGGCCTGTTGCCGTGCGGCAAACGTTGGCGGAGGCGGAGGTGGTGTCTTCTTCGCGACTACCTGCCGATTCGCGACGGCCGCCGGAGGCGCAGCAACGTGTCCTGCGGTAGAAGCTTTCGCTCCCTGCACGGCTTGCCGCGTCGGAGCAACTGCAACCCGTCCACTCACCGGAGCAGACGCGATCTGTTGCGCATTCACCGTGACCGCGATTTTCGCCACAGGCTGCGCGCTCGCGAAACCGTTTTGCGGAACGGCCATCACCGCGCCCTGCACACCACGATTCGCGTAAGTGATGTTGGTGATGTTTGTGGTGTTGTTTACGACTGTCGTGTTATAGACGTTCGTGATTACGGTGGTGCTGACGACTGTATTGCTGACATTGATGCGCGTCATGTATCCCGCGCTGACGTGGTAAGAAGGCACCCAGACTTCGCGCGGACCGAGAGGGAACCATCCAATGTTTCCACCCCAGCCGCCGCCTGCGCCAATGAATACAACCAGAGCGGGCGCGTACACGGCCTGCACAGCGACCGGTCCGGGAATCCAGCCCCAGCGTCCGCCGACCGAAGCCCAGCGTCCGTAATGGAACGGTGCGTAACCCCACGGAGAATCATCCACCCACGTGTAGCCCCACGGATCGATCCAGTCCCAATGGCCGGTGTGATAAGGCGCCCATCCCACCTCAACCTGCGGAAACCAGACGTGACCGTATTGCCCATCGTCGCGCCAGTTGCCGTGGTCGTCGAGATCGTCATAGCCGACGACGTCATGCGAAAGATACTGCGCCGACTTTGAAAAATCGTAGCGGTGATCGCGATCCTCGGTCCAGTTATCGAATGTATCGAAGGCGTAAATCGGTTCGACGTTTGCGGTAAGTGAATCCGTTCCGCTGAACGTTCCTCGTTGCCCGGTGCGCAGATCGAAACTCTCGCCGCCACCCGTGGCCTGGCCTTCGCCCACGCGAACGCTCACCACCGAATAGCTCCCGTCTTCGCTCGCTTCCATGCGATAGCGGCCGGGTTGCAGGATCGTGAATGCATCGTTCGGCGTGTCGATCTCGAAGTCGTCGTCCTCGTGTAGCCGGCGGACGGAAATGTTGATCATGCCGGAGGAAAGTTGGACCTGAATCGTGTTGTCATCCAGATTCAGAAAAGAGATGCCGGTGTTTTCCGACAAGCGAATCGAGGCTGAACCCAGTTGCAGTTCGGCGCGGGAATCCCTGTCAGTCCAGAGTTGATCGCCCGTGGTCATCGGCCGGTTGAGGCCCGCGCCAACCCATTCGGTTTCTCCCGCGGGTAGGAATGAGACGGAACCTTCCATATAGCCGATTCGAGCGACACGAGTCGGCGGATCATCCTGATCTTGAGCGCTTAATCGCGCCGGTAGAGCGATGGTGGCGAGCGTAAGCGTGAGCAGCGCGCTCCACAGGCCAAGCTTCTTCAATGCATTACCCATAGTTGCCCCAACTTTCTATTTGTTAACTCGCCAACCCGAGTTGGCGGATAGTATGCCGATCTATGATGCGGGAGGCAGCCATTCCGTTTACATCTTTCCTGCATCTTTGGTGTGGAATTTCGGTGGAACAATGATACGACGTATGGACAGTTTCGGCATAGGTCTGGGAGGTTTGAGTAAGGGATGGAACGGTTAGCGTGTCTCGATCTGGACCGGGCCAGTGCCAATTCCGGTACCAGAGTAATTACCATTGGTTATGGTAAAGTAAATGCCATGATGACTACCCTGACTATTGATCGGGCGGGGCGCCTGGTGTTACCCAAGCCGGTGCGTGAAGAACTGCAGCTTGCAGCGGGGGATTCCCTTGAGCTGGAAAGCTCGGAGGATCAAATTATTTTGCGACCGGTGCGAGGGACCGCGTCCTTGCGGAAGAAACAGGGTGTGTGGGTGATGCGAACCGGCAAGCCGCTTTCCGCGGAAGTAGTCAACCAAACCATCCGCAAGATCCGCAATGAACGTGGGCGGATTGATGCGACCTCTCTCCGGAAGTCGCGAGGCCGCACCGGAGAAGCGCGTTGAAATGGTTCTTTGACACCTCGGTGTTGCTTCCGGCATTTCTAGAAGATCACGCGAATCACGAGCGCTGTCTGGCCGTTTATGCTCCATGCAATAAAAGAGTCGCATGCTGTGGCGCTCACAGCCTTGCCGAAGTCTATGCGACTGCGACGAGGTTGCCGGGCGAGTTTCGCGCCAGTCCGGAGCAGGCGATTCTCTTCCTCAGCGACATTCAGGAACACCTCACGATCGTGTCGCTCGAGAGTTCCGAATACTTCAAGGCCATTCAAGGGGCTGCTGTGAACGGGATCGTTGGCGGAACGATCTACGATGCGCTCCTCGCGGCGTGCGCGATTAAAGCAAAAGCCGAAACCATTTATACCGACAACGAAAGGCACTTTCGCATGCTCGGCCCCGACATTGCTCGCCGAGTGAGAAGGCCCTAGGGTTGAATTCCAGCCCGAGACGTCTGCGAGATGTATGTGCTCTATCACGATCCTCCGTTTGGTCGCGTGCTGGCGAAAATGTCGGACTAAAAAAAGTTAGTGGGACTCATCCGTTTGTCATTTACCAGGCGATGACTCGAATCCTCATGGGCTGTGAGGTGGGGATCGGATGGAGAAAAAAATTAGGGCCGACCGCGCTAAAATAATACAAACAAAGGAGTTGCGAGAACGGATCTCAGCGAGATCCGGCTAAAATCTTCCATCGAAAGGAGTTAGCTGCAAAATCCTCAAAGTGAAGGAGTTAGCGATACAAATCGCTGGCTCCGGGGTTCGTTTTTCGGTTTTCAAAGAGCTTGCGCCCTGGCGCGATTCGCGCCCCGCAGGGGTACTTTGTAAAAGCTTAGCTCAAAGGCGGAAATAAAGATGTGACGGATGAACATGAGGGCTGTGGAAAACTGGTTGTTGTGGATTGCATCGTGGCTGCCGCATGCCGCTCTGTCGGGACCAGATTCGGGAGTCTTCCAACTTGCCGACCCAGGCTCGCCTTCAACGGCTCGCGGCCCGGATGCCGACTTCGATTCGCTTTCTGGCCTGCTTCGGTCCTCTCACGTCGATGATGCGATATTGTTCGCGGCTTAGCTCGTGATAGTTCACGAAAAATTCTTCCAGCTCCTGAACGAACGTGTGCCCGAGGTCGGCGATGTGCTTGATGTCGGCAAAGCTGTGATTTTCTTTCTCGATGGCAACAATTCGATCGTTGCGCTCCTTTTTCTTCTTGTCGCTTTGCTCGCCTTCGATGATTCCAATCAGGCGGCATTTCAAAAGGCATCCGGGAAAAGCTGGTTCGTCCATTAGAACCAGTACGTCCACGGGATCGCCGTCTTCGCCGAGGGTGCGCGGAATGAAGCCGAAATCGTAGGGAAATGCCATTCCAGCGGGCAGCACCTTTTTCAGCTCAAAAACTTTCTGCTTCTCATCAAACGCGTACTTGTTGCGGCTGCCTTTCGGCGTTTCGATCACCACCTGAAGCAGTTCACCATCATCCTGATCGAGGTATGGAAGTTGGGATGGATCGGCGAGCGACTTCTTGAGGCTGGACTTCTTAGGATTGGAGCCTTTACTCATGGAAACTCCTGCGGTCTGAGGATTTGTTGGGAAGTGAAGCATGAGACGGATGTTCGGAAGTATTGGAGAGCCGTAGGCGGAGACGTCTCGATAAAATTTCGCGAAGTTGCCAGAGCGACATGGAGGTTACAAGCCAGGCAAGGGTCGCCGAGACGAGGACAATCGGCAAGCTGAAGTTCGGCAGTTCTCGCCAGACGACGATAGCGAAGGCGACGAGGCCGATGCTTCCGAGGGACGCTCCGGCCGCATCGACTCCGGCGGCGGCGCGGCCGCGTTTCGTGCCGTCCAGTCCGGCTTGATCCTTCTTTTCCCTTTCATGTTTTTCTATGAGAGTCGCGGCCGCAGGCAGGATCGCGGGGAACGCAAGGAAGAGGCCGCCAATGCCCGGGCCAAAACGTTTTGCGATTAAACCCGCGAGCGCAGTGACTGCGCCGCCGAAAAGGAAGCGAAGAAGATATTCGTACCAGTGAGATTCGGCCAAGCCGGATACATCGATTTTTAATTTCACCCGGCCCACCCGAGGCCGTAGCAAAGGCCGAAGGCGCAACTGAACCACAACAACATCGACAATATAGTCACGGGCAACACCGGGAGCTGCCAGCGCACCAGTGATCGGCTCACCAGACAGGCATAGAAGAAGAAGGCAATCGCGCCGACGATCATCGACCTTGCTTCGGTGGCGGCGTAGGCTGTTCCTTCCATCATGACGGTCAGGACCAGAGTGGCGAGTGCGACAGAGGGAGCGGCGCCGAATATTCCCGCAAAGCTTTTGGGTTTCAGCAGGTCTGCCAGCAAAGTGAATGCAGTAACAACTACTCCGCCGACTAGCACCCTGATCAGGATTTCTTTCATGCTGAACCGTCGGACACTCCAAACCGAGAATCAAGGAGAATGATTGGCGCCGGAATCAGGTGTAGCTGGTAGGCTCACGGACTGTCTTCCCTAGCACAGCGTTTTGGATAGTGCAGGTTTTGAGAATGTTGTCTCATGCTGAGACGGGACTTTCGGCGTGACATGCTGGAATGCTCGTAAATGATTGAAAAATATAGCGCCTGAGTGCTAATCCTTCCGTTCCGCACTGTGGTCTCGGTCGTGCTTCTCTGTCTGGCGTAACCGCGTGTTCTGGCTCCCCAACGCTCTTCCTAACCGGGAAGAGGGGGAGCCCAACCCGCACTTTTCGGTGGCATAGCAGAGACAAAAAAATTTCCTATGGCGCATCAGGCTACAGCTCCATCGCGGACGGCGCAAACCAGTGCAGTCGCCGATCTTGCACGTTTTTTCCCCGAGGCCACGCCCGTGCGTATACCAGTACAGTTCACGCGCCGCAACTGCGCGAGCAACGACAGCAAAGCGTCTGCGAGCGTAGAGGAACGCACCATCATAGAATTCGGAACCGCCCGCGAAGTTTTGTTTGCCTGCACCACGCCGCTGGAGTTTGCTGACGTCCTGCGGCTGCGTAACTCGGATGGATCGCTCGATACGGAAGCCTCGGTGGTCGCGGTGCAATACCACCCCGGCAAAACTATCGTGGCTGCCCGCTTCAGCAACTCAGTTCCCAACTGGATCGTGAAATCATGACGCAATCGCAATCTTCGTCGCCGCAACCATCAGGAGCGGCTGCAGATGCCGCAACCCTGTGGTCGAGCTTGCGACGGCTGCATCCCATTTATGCCGAAGTGGCGCGCGAGTTCGTAATCGACATGCCCGCGTGTGCCGACCTTGAGGCCGGCGCGGAAACTCCGCCGCCCGAATCAATCGAGCAGGCCCAACAGTGGTTGAACGACATGGATGAAAAAATCCAGGTTCACCAGTTGCGCCAGTTCCTGCAAATGAGTTCGCTCGTGGATCACGACGGTCTGGTCCTGCTGCTGCAGCACTTTCTGGCCAAGGCTACGAAAACCGATTCCGTGCGCGACAAGATTGATTTTCTGCTGGTGCAATATTTCAGCCAGAGCGCGCCCACTGAACTTGAGGACAGCAGCGCCGACATCGCTTACGTGGCACGCGGATTGGAGCCGATTCTGGGCAAAGTGGAACTTAAGGCGCCGGTGTGGCTGAACCAATTGGATCGCGTGCTCGATTCCGCGCGCCGCTGCCGTTCGCTGGACGAACTGCTGCATGGCGGCGTGCTCGACCAGGGACGCAAGGCCAAGACGCAGGCCGGCGATCTGTTCTACCTGCCGATTGCGCTGGTCGCGTTTACTCGTTTCGGATACCTGATGCGCCGCGTGTTCTTCCGCTTGATGCTCGCCGATCTCAATAACATTCTCGACGGTCTCAGCGAGTTGGAAGAAAAGGGCGTGGAGATGATTGACTGCCGGCGCGCGCAATTCTCCGCGCAGGAGCCAATCATTCGATTGCGCATGATCTGCCAATCGTGGAAGGTGATGTTCCAGGCGGAGTATTCCTCGGGACAGCCGCTGCGCATGCTGGTGGACCTGAGGGCATCCGTCGAAGCCGCCCTGGGCCTGGGTTCGGGCAGTGCGGACGCGCAAGCCGCGCCGCGAGCCGCGGCCGCTGCTGCCGGCGCTGGTGGCAGCGCTACGAATTCGAAAGCGGGAGTTGGTCAGTCTTCGCCGGGAGCAGTCGCGCAGCCTCAGGCCAAGTTCTCCGTTGCTGCCTCGGAGGCTCCGGAATTCGAAATCTCCGTCGCTCCGCAAGAGTGGAATCCGGATGAAGACTCACAACCTGGTAAGAAGAAATAAGAGTAGAGAAGGAAATTTGCAAGTGGATCAGCCGACCGTACTTATTATCTCCGACGACGTGGAATTTTCGCGCAGCATCACAGCGCGCTGGCAGATGGAGCGCCACGTTCCTACGTTCACCATGCTCAGCGGAGATCTCTGGCCGCGTTGCGTCGACAACTTTGCCGTTGCCATCGTCGGCCCGCTGCGCCGCGAACTGCTTTCGGTGGTTCTCGAACCGCTGCACTCGACCCAGCAACCATTGTTCTGCGTGTGTAACGATGCCACCACTGCGCAGCTGGTGCGCGAGCGTTGGCCGCGAACCTCAGTGCTGCGGGACGATGAACAGTGGCTCAACATTTTGCTTCCGGCAGCGGGAGAAGCCGTGCTCCGCTCCGGCGCTGAAGCCCGTGCCCGCGTTGCCGAAGACGCTTGCGTCACACTGGAACGCCAGGCCATGCTCGGCCGCTACATGCTGGAGATGCGGCATGGCCTGAACAATGCGCTTACCTCGTTGCTGGGGAATTCCGACCTGCTGCTGATTGAACCTGGCAGCCTTTCAGCACAAGCTCGCGCGCAGATTGAAACCATTCGCAACATGACCTTGCGCATCCACGAAGTGATGCAGCGATTTTCTTCCCTGGAAAAAGAAATGAACGTGGTAGCGCAACAGCTGGAGAGGGATTCAGGTAAGTACCGCGTTGCCACGGCAGCAGGCGATTGAAACAAAACTCACTGCCTGGCGCCGAACCTGGTACCGGGAACTGAGAACTGAGAACCGAGAACTGAGAACCGACCATGCACAAGCTAATCGCGACCAGCACCATCCTCGAACATGAACTCTCGGAATTGCGCCTGCTGGTGGAGCGCCAAACCGGTATCGTTCTTGATTGTCCTAACAGCGCGCTGGCCGCGCACGTCGCCGATTACGTAGATGCCCAAGGCTTGGGATCTTCGTCGACTCTGCTCGAGCGTTTGCGCTCCTCCGAGCAGGATCCTTCCGGCCTGCCGTTGCTTCTCGATGGATTGGTGAACGTCAACACCGGATTCTTCCGTCATCCCGGAGCGCTCAATGCTTTAACGCGGCAAGTGGTGCCGCAGCTTTGCGCGCGCAAATCCGCGGATGGTCCCAGTCCGCTGCGCATCTGGAGCGCGGGCTGCGGCAGCGGGGAAGAGACGTACTCCATCGCCATGGCGGTTTGTGATGCGTTGAGCCACAACGGTTCTGGTGCTGGGAGTAATGGCAGCGGCTCGAACAACGGAAGCGGCAACGGAAATGGAAAGTCGGCGGCTCGCAATGGTGGCATTGCCGATAGCGCGCCGGTCGCGTCAGCGAACCTTGGCGCAGGCTTGTCGATTCACATCGTAGGCAGCGACTTGCTCCCGCGCAATGTCGAAACCGCAGATCGCGGCGTATACCGGCAGTCGGCTTTGGATGGGCTGCCGCCGGCCACCATCCGCAATTATTTTTCTAAGATCAGTTCGCCCGTGGTTGTGCCGGACGAAGTTTATGACGAATTCGACGACGAAGGCCGCAGCCCAGCAGTAAGCCAGGGAAAAAATGGCGCGTCAGCCGGAACGAATCCCGCAAATGCCGCGCACCTGTTAGTAAAGCCGCGCTTGCGCAGCCTGGTGACGTTCAATTGCATGAACCTGGCCCGCCCCGGCTACATTGGACGCTTCGATTGCATCTTCTGCATGGACGTGCTGCCGCACTTCTCGCGCGCACAGCGCATCGCGCTGCTCGAACGCCTCCATCTTTATCTCGAACCCGGCGGATATCTTTTCTTGAGCCAGACTGAGAAGCTCAGCGCGCCTAACTTGAACTTTCGCTCCGAAACTTTCGATGGCTATACGTTTCATCGCAAGCCGCTGGCGGCTAGCGCGGCTTATGGGCGCTAGCTTCAAAAACCACGGTTGCTCTTTGGGATCCTCTTGGGATAGACTAGACTAAGTTAGTTTAGTCTATAAATTATCCCATGAAAACAGTTAATATTCACGAAGCCAAGACCCAGCTCTCCAAACTCGTCGAAGAAGCGTTCGAGGGAGAGCCTTTTGTGATTGCGAAGGCTGGTAGGCCGATGGTGAAAGTCACAGCCTTGGACGCTCCCATGGGAAAAGAAGTCAAGCGCCTTGGCTTTATGGCTGGGCAAATCTCCGTGCCAGACGACTTCGACCGCATGGGTCAAGAAGAAATTGAGCGCATCTTTACGAGCGGAAAATGAAGCTTCTGCTCGGTACCCACCTCCTGCTCTGGGCTGCGGGAAAACCAAACCGGCTCTCCGCGACCGCCAGAAAGTTGATCGACAGCTCAGCCAATGAGCTTCTATTCAGCGCAGGTAGCGTGTGGGAAGTGGCAATTAAACGTGGACTCGGCCGCAGCGACTTCCAAGCCGATCCCCGGCTGCTTCGGCGCGGCCTGCTCGACAACGGATACGACGAGCTGCCGGTTCTCAGCGAGCATGTGATCGCCATCGATGGTCTGCCGCTCATCCACAAAGACCCATTCGACCGCCTGCTGGTGGCGCAAGCCATCGTGGAGGGAATCACGCTTCTCACAGCGGACTCGATAGTGGCGGAATATCGAAGACCGGTACGGCTCGTTTGACGTTGGGCTTATTTTAGTTTGTCCATATTGTCTATTTTATCTATAATGGATAAATGAAGGTCGTCACCTCCACTGACGCAAAGCAGCGCTTCGGAAGCATCGCGGAATCGGCCCTGCGGGAACCCGTTCTCGTTCGAAAGCAAAATCGTGACTTCGTTGTAATTATGTCGGCGGAGCAATACGAGCGCATTCGCAAATCCAATATCGCAGAACTGGAGCGAACCATGGACCGCATCGGCGCCCAGGCCGTTGCGCGGGGCATGACCGAGGAGATTCTTGCTGACATCGTGAAAGACTAATGCGAACCGTCACCGACACTAACGTTCTTGTCAGTGCGGTGATATTTCCAAATTCTGTTCCGCGGCAAGCCCTGAGAAAGGCGCTCCACTGCGGCATTCTTTTATTTTCCGACTCCACGTTGAACGAGCTGAAGACGGTTCTCTTCCGGTCAAAGATTGACCGCTATGTCACCCGTGAGGAACGGGCCGTTTTCCTGGCTCAACTGGAAAGCGTAGCCGAAATGGTTCCCACCGTTCAAATTGTCCGCGAGTGCCGCGACCCGAAGGATGACAAATTCCTGGAAGTAGCGCTGAACGGGAGGGCGGACGTGATTATTACTGGCGATGTGGATTTGCTGAGGATGCATCCGTGGCGGGAGATTGAGATTCTGACTCCGGCGGATTACTTGAAGAAATGACCAATTACTTTGTGGAACGCCGATAAAACAAATGCGTCATCCCGAAGCTCCGCGTTCGCACCAGCGGGGCGAGGGACCTCGCGTGCAGCGATCCGACTTCGTTCCCATTTCTGGCGACGCGTCTTAACGCCAAGCTGCAAAGGATTTAGGCCAGCCTAAGAACCGCTCCACGCGGATGTGGCAGCCAGGGAATAGATCTCGAAGTTCACGTTTTGTGAGCAAGCGAATGGATTCAGCCTCGCGTATCTGTTTTGATTTTGCTGCGCTTGGTTTCTGCGCGAGACCTTGCAGCGTCAAGTAGCGATGAGCAAAGTCGCTAAAACAGCCTTGCGGTAGCCAGTGCACGAATAAGGCCAGGAAATGCGGTTCGATCGGAAACCAGCGATTCGGCGTCTGGCAGTACACGCGCCGCCCGAGTCGCAGCATTTCCTTGGCGAATTCTCGCTGGCGTTCCCAATTCCCTAAGTGCTCAATCGCCGAGTTGGAGTAGGCGAGATCGAAACTTGTGGATAGTGAAGAGTGGCAAGCGTCAGCCTGAACAAATTGCAGTCCCGAAGGCAGCGGGCCGTCGTTTTGGATAACGTTTACAAGGGTAATAGAAGGGAAGCGTATCCCATCCCAGCTCTTTAGAGTGCCGCCCATGTCGACAACGGTACGACAGTCGGCGAACTCGGAGAGCAGCCATGAACGACGCCGTCGGCGAAAGTAGCCGCCAACAACTGAGTAAAGTCTCGAAAAGCTCACAGGAAATCCTAGCGCGGGTACCTCGGTCGCAAGTCAGCCGTTTCCTATAGTCTGTCAACCCGAAATCATCCAGTTTCAGAGGTCTCTAAGCTCACCTTCGAGGAAATAGCCCCGTTTGAGCCAGCTCTGCGGAATCTCCCACAACCTGCATTCGTGATTCTGAACTTCAAACGTTGTTCGGCAAGTCTCAATCGGGCAGGTCGTCTCGACTACACCGGGACGTATTGGCCTGCACCTGTCATGCGTAACGATGACCCACGCATCGCAACTTGGACAGCGCGCCGAGTTCGCCCCAACAACCGGCTCCGTAAGCATGTGACGCCTCCACTACCAATGATCATATGGCTGCATGGTAGCGCAACAGGCTTCGGGCGGAGGTCCAAATACTGGTTTATTCTGACCTGTTTTCCCATTACGGAACGGACGAGACGGCCCGATTCTTTCTACGCGAACAAAAACTCCTTCGTTCTCAACTCCTTAATCGTGTCCCGCAGCTTCGCCGCCTTCTCAAACTCAAACCGCTTGGCCGCTTCGCGCATGTCGCTTTCGAGTTTGACTACGTACGCGTCTAACTCTGGCTGCGATTTGAACTCCGGCATGCCTTCGGCTTCGCCACCGGTCAGGTCGGTGTAGTCGGCGGCGATGATTCCGGCCAAGGTCATATCGAGGGGACGAATGATCGATTCCGGCGTGATTCCATTCTCCAGATTGTAGGCAGTTTGAATTTCACGCCTGCGCAAGGTTTCATCCATGGCACGCTTCATCGAGTCGGTGATTCGGTCGGCATAGAGAATCGCGCGGCCGTGCAGATGCCGGGCGCAGCGGCCGATGGTCTGAATCAACGATCCCCACGACCGCAGGAAGCCTTCTTTATCGGCATCGAGAATGGCCACCAGCGAAACTTCCGGCAGATCGAGGCCTTCGCGCAGAAGATTGATGCCGATCAATACATCGAACTCGCCTTTGCGCAGGTCGCGCAAGATCTTCACGCGTTCCAGCGTTTCGATCTCCGAATGCATGTAGCGGCACTTCACGCCCACCTCGGCGTAATACTCGGCCAGGTCTTCCGACATGCGCTTGGTCAGCGTCGTTACCAGCACGCGCTCGCCTTTTTCTACACGCGCGCGAATTTCGTGCAGGAGATCATCGATCTGCCCTTTGACCGGACGTATTTCGACCTCGGGATCGATCAACCCCGTCGGCCGAATGATCTGTTCGACAACTACGCCCGCCGACTTGGTCAACTCATACGGTCCCGGCGTCGCCGAAACGTAAACGAGCTGGTTGGTGCGATGCTGGAATTCCTCGAACGTCAGCGGACGGTTATCGAGCGCCGACGGCATGCGGAAGCCATATTCCACTAGCGTTTCTTTCCGCGACCGGTCGCCGGCATACATGCCTCGCAATTGTGGCACCGTCTGATGCGATTCGTCGATGAACATCAGAAAGTCGCGCGGAAAATAATCCAGCAGCGTTGGTGGAGGCTCGCCCGGCATGCGTCCGGTGAAATGCCGCGAGTAATTCTCAATGCCGTGGCAGTAGCCCATCACCTTGATCATTTCCAGATCGAACTTCACACGCTGGTGAATGCGCTGTGCTTCGACTACGCGGCCCTGCTTCTCCAGTTCCACTTCCCACCACGCCAGCTCTTTCTTGATCGACTCCACTGCCGACGCCCGCGTCTCATCTTTCATCACATAATGCGTCTTGGGATAAATCGGCAGCCGCATATACTTCTGCTTCACCGTGCCGAACAGCGGATCGATCTGCGCGAGCGATTCCACCTGGTCTCCCCACAACTCGATGCGGTAAGCCATGTCGTCGTAGGTAGGGAAAACCTCGATCACGTCGCCGCGCACGCGAAATGTTCCGCGCTTGAACTCGCCGTTGGTGCGCTCGTAGAGAATGTCGACCAGTTTGTGCGTGATGTCTTCGCGCGTAATCTTCTGTCCCTTTTCGAGGAACAGCATCATGCCGTAATATGCCTCGGGCGAGCCCAGGCCGTAGATGCAGCTCACCGAAGCCACAATCAATGCGTCGCGCCGCTCGAACAGCGACTTGGTAGCCGAAAGCCGCAGCTTGTCGAGTTCGTCATTGATGGTCGCTTCTTTTTCGATGAAGAGGTCGGCGGCCGGAACGTAAGCCTCGGGCTGGTAATAATCGTAATAAGAAACGAAATATTCGACGGCGTTATGCGGAAAGAAATTCTTGAACTCGTGATAAAGCTGCGCCGCCAGAGTTTTGTTATGCGCCATCACCAGCGCGGGACGGTTCACCGCCTCAATCACTTTGGCCATGGTGTAAGTCTTGCCCGAGCCGGTCACGCCCAGCAAAACCTGATGCTGCTCGCGGTCATAGATGCCGCGCAGCAGAGACTCAATAGCGCGGCCCTGATCGCCTTGCGGTTTGTAATCGGATACGAGTTTGAAGTCCATGAAAAGAAGCTTCTAGCTGTTAGCTCCTAGCTTTTAGCTAACCCTATTTTGTCCCGCTCGGCGATTTGTCATTCCTAGCGATGCGAGGAATACGGTGTCCTCGCCGCAATTCGCACAGAAGGCAATTTCGGCGGGTAAGAATCCTTCTATTATAACGCGGTTCAAAACGCTGTTCGTTACAGCTCTGCCAGCACCCGGTGCACCATATAGATCGAGATTGAGCCTTCACCTACGGCAGAGGCCACGCGCTTCACATTTCCGGCGCGGACATCGCCCACGGCAAATACTCCGGGCAGGCTCGTCTCGAGCATTTGCGGCACACGCGAAAGCGGCCACTTAAAATCATGCAACACGGGATCCAGATCGCGCCCGGTGAGAATGAAGCCCTTGTCGTCGAGGGCGACGCAGTCTTTCAGCCACCCGGTGCGCGGCGAAGCTCCCGCCATGATGAAGACGTGCCGGATGTCATGCGTCGAAGTCTCGCCGGTTTTCGTGTCCCGCCAGGTTACGCGCTCCAGTTGCGAATCGCCTTCCATGCCTACAAGTTCCGTGCAGTAATGCATTTCGATTGCGGGATTTTCGTCGATGCGTTGAATCAGGTAGCGTGACATCGTTTCAGACAACTGCTGCGCCCGCACGAGAATATGAACCTCGCTCGCAGTCTGCGAAAGGTAAACTGCCGCCTGGCCGGCTGAATTCCCGCCACCAACGACGATCACCTCATCGTCACCGCACAGCTGCGCTTCCAGATAGGTCGCCCCGTAATAGACACCCTGGCCTTCGAACTTTTTCAGGTTGTCGATGTTGGGCTTGTTGTACTGCGCGCCACTTGCGATCACTACGGTGCGGGCGCGGATTACGTGCCCGCAATCGACGCTCAACTCATAAGGGCGCTGCTCGCAATCCAATTTCGTCACATTGTTGGCGATCAGCACCTTGGCGCCAAACTTCTGAGCTTGCGCGGCGGCTCGGCCTGCCAGTTCCTGTCCTGAGATTCCCATGGGAAAGCCGAGATAGTTTTCGATCTTGGAACTTGATCCAGCTTGCCCGCCGGGAGAATCGGCCTCGATCACCAGGGCGTCCAGGCCTTCCGATGCGGCGTAAACCGCCGCCGCCAGACCGGCTGGCCCGGCGCCGACAATAACCACGTCGCGCACTTCGGCCGCCGTGATGTGGGCGTTGAGCCCCAGGCACCTCGCCAACTCCTGAATCGACGGGCTGCGCAGCACAGTGCGGTTGTTGCAGATGACCACGGGAATTTGATCGACGGTGACATGAAAACGGTCGAGCAAATCCTGGTAGCTCTTGTCGGTATCGAGATCTACGTAGGTGTGGGGATGCCCATTGCGGGTAAGAAATTCGCGCAGACGCAACGTCTTGGCCGAGTGCTGCGAGCCCAACAGAATCACGTTACCCTGGCCGCGATTAATCAGTTGAACGCGGCGCAGAATGAACGCTCGCATGAAGATTTCGCTTAACTCCTCATCTCTCGCCACCAGCGTCCGGAGAGCTTCGTTGCTCAGTTCCAGAAATTCGCCGTCAGCCGTCACCCGGCCTCGCCCCAGGGCGGGACGGCCCGAGATCACCGTCATTTCTCCGGTAAAGTTTCCAGCTTCGTGCTTGACGATCAGGCGTTCGCCCCGCCGGTCGGGCTGCACGATTTCCAAACTGCCCGAAAGCACCACGAAAACGGGAACGTCGCTATCGCCCGGCTCGAACAGGATTTCGCCCGCCTTCACTTTTCGTAATGTGCTCACAGGACGGATGCGGCTGATCTGTTCGGCAGTCAGCACGGGAAAAATTTCACCGCGAACATCACCGCGAACATCAGCTTGTAACGGAGTTATCTGGGAAGACATGTTCGCTCCCGCTCACAGACGAATTCGATTCAAGGTTGAGACTAGTAGATGATATCGGCGGCGATTCGGTTTCAAACGAAGCGGTTCGCGAGCCATGCAGGATAGGGCACGCAGGCTACTTTTCCCGTACGTCGCCCACGCCTACAATCTTCGCGGTCGCGCGAAACTTCTTGTAATCCCGATAGGTCTGCTCCACGTCCACATCGAAGTTCTTGATCAGGCCGATACGCACATCGATCTTCGCCGTCAGGTGCAGCGGCAACCAGACTTCGTCGTTCACCCGCGTCTGTTCGAGCATGAAACGCGACCCTTTGTGGAAGCGCGCGAGAAACAATCCCCATGAAAAGTTGTCCAGGCATTCCACGTCCATCTTGGCCAGTTGCAGATCGTCCTTGTCGATCCAGACTCGGCCGCGAAACTTCGATAAAAACTTAGACTCCTTCATGTGCGGCTCAAACCCCGGACGCGGCTCCCCGTCGATCACCCAGGCCTCGCGACCGCCTAAGGATTGCGTTCCCACCAGCGTGAAGTTGTAGGCGTCGGCTACGTCGCGCACGAATTTGCGATCCTGCTCTCGATCTTTTTCTTCTTTCTGCTCGCGCTTCCTGCGGGCATCCTCGGATTCATTCTTGCGTTTGTCGATGACCTTCTGGATCTTTTCTTCCTCTTTGGCCGCGTCCTTCTTGTCGAGAGCTTTGTCGTCTTTCTCGATCAGGCGCTGCACCTGTTCACCGTAAAGCTCCATCACATCGTAAGTCTTCACTTCGGTGGATTTCACCTGCCCAGTGCCATCGAGCTTGCGTTCTTCGTCGCGCTCAATGTAGGTATAGTCGCGCACCCGCTTGCCGTTCTCGATATCTTTGTCGGCGACTACGCGAAGCAACTGCTGCATCTGCTGTTGCGAGAGCTTGCCGCTGGCATCGGGCTGCAAGTCGGGAGGGGAAGCGGTGCTCGGCGGCGAACCGGAGGCGGATCGATCCTGCTGGGCGAAAACCGGCGCTGCCAACAGAACGCCGACCATTAGGAGCAGAGCGAGACCCAGCTTTCGCATGACAGACATTACGTTCTTAGAAGACGGGAAGTTCCCCCAGGATGCACGACCAACGACCAACCACCAACGACTAACGACCGTCCTTGTACGCTTTTCCCAGGCACTCCGCCTGAAACAGGCGCTCGTCCACGCGATGCAAGCTCTTTGCCACGGCTGGAGGGATCAGCGGGTAATGTTTAATCTCGAACAGGTGATACACGATGAACCAGACGGGTTCTTCGGTGGTCATCCAATTCTGACTGTCGAAGCGTTTCAGATTGACGGGAACCGAGTAGCGCCGCAAGGTGCGCTCGCGGCGCAGATTGAAATAGCCGTTGAAATAAGTGATGGCCAGCTCGCGCAGCGTGCGATGGACGGGCTCGCGCCAGCGGCATCCGGTGTAGTTTGACTTGGCGACCGCGCCCCAGCATCCGTTCTCGCGAAAGACGGCAATCACATGATCGGTGTCGTGCTCGGCTTCGAAGTCGAGCAGCAGCGGAGGATATCCATTGGCGCGCAACGCCGCTGCCGCGAAAATTGCGCCTTCGAGGCAATGCGCCGTCTGCTCGGATAGCACGCGCCGCGGCGACCACGCTGTGTCTGCAAGATGATAGGGGGCATCATCGAGAAACTTCTGAATGCCGTAAGGATCTTTCATGCTGCGCAACTTGCGCAGCTCTTTTCCTGTGAAACCTGCAAGCGGGTCCGTCATTGACCGATGAGTTTACATGAGAGCCGCTGGCATGCGAAACACGCAGGCCCGCGCGCACTTGGGGGTCTTAGGTCTCAGGTCTTAGGTGTTAGGAAGACCCGACCCCTGACCCCTGACCCCTGACCCCTGACCCCTGACCCCTGACCCCTATGCCCTAACACCTGAGACCTAAGACCTAAGACCTAAGACCCGGACTGAAAACTTCCGCCAGTTCGTAAGGCGTGTCCACCAGCACATCCGGCGGATTCTCCTTGAGCGTGTGTGGCGCAAAACCGTAGTTCACGCCCACGGTCCATAATCCGGCGTTCTGTCCAGTTTCAACGTCCGTGTGCGAGTCGCCGACGATCACCGCTTCCTCTGGCCGCACACCGCTTTCTTCGAGCAGCTTGCGCGCGCCCTCGGGATCAGGCTTCTTGGTCGCAAAACTATTGCCACCGTAGATTTGAGTAAAGAACGGACCTAATCCCAACGCTTCGACGATGGCACGCGACGGGGCCACCGGCTTATTCGAGAGTACAGCCAGCCTGCGCGGAACTCCGTTGCTCGCATTTTGAACGGCAGCAAGCGCTTCGTTTACGCCCGCGTAAACCGTAGTGTGATCGAGTTTGTGTTCGCGATAATAAGACAGAAAAAACTGCAGGCCCTGGCGCACGATGGCTTCGTCAACCGCTTCGCCGCCGAGCGCCCGCTGAATCAGGATCGGAGCGCCATCCCCCACATAGCTGGCAATGACGTCATCGGGCAACTCGGGACGTCCAATGTGGCGCAGCGCGGCATTCACCGAATGCACCAAGTCGAGGCGCGAATCAATCAGCGTGCCATCAAGATCGAAGATCACCAGCTTAATTGAGTTCGGGTCGAAGGCGCGCCGGGTCTGAATCATGGGTTCGTTTAAGAATAAACGATCGCGGCGCACACAGACTGGCCGTAAAATCCCCCCGCGCAAGAACTTGCATGTTTTCCAAAGCTTAAATCCCATTTACAATGCAACTTGCGCTGTCGCGCTGGCACCACATTTATAGGACGCATAATTCATAAGGCATTCCTCAGGAAACCGGATGGCGACGACAAAAACCGACCCTAAGTTATCCGTTCCAGGTGCTGGAAAGAAGTCCCGAACCTACGAGGGACTTACGCGCGAGCAACTGATCGAAGCCTACCGCGTCATGTATACGTCCCGGCGCATCGACGACCGGGAAATCCTTCTGAAGCGGCAACAGAAGATCTTCTTCCAGATGTCGGGAGCCGGGCACGAAGCCATCGGCGTGGCGGCCGGCATGGCGCTCAAGCCGGGCCACGACTGGTTTTATCCTTATTATCGTGACCGCGCGCTGTGCCTGGCGCTGGGCGCGAAGCCGCTGGACATGTTTCTGCAGGCGGTCGGTGCCGCTGACGATCCCAGTTCCGGCGGACGCCAGATGCCGTCTCATTGGGGATACAAGCCGCTGAATATCGTGACGCAATCGTCGCCGACGGGATCGCAGATCCTGCAGGCCGTGGGATGTGCTGAGGCTGGACGGTACTTTGCCAATCATCCCAGAGCCGCGGAAATTCCCGGGGCACCGACTTCTGGAAATGGCTCGCCCGATTATCGCCAGTTCAAAGATGTAACGTTCCATGGCGACGAGATCGCCTACGTTTCTCTCGGCGATGGCACGACAAGCGAAGGCGAATTCTGGGAGGCGATGAATGCCGCCGCTCTCAATAAGCTGCCGGTAATTTTCGTCGTGCAGGATAACGGCTACGCCATCTCGGTGCCGGTGGAAGTACAGACCGCCGGAGGTAGTATTTCGCGGCTAGTCTCGGGATTTCCGAATTTCCATTTCGAAGAGATCGACGGCACGGACCCAGTGGCGAGTTCGGCCGCGTTTCAGCGTGCTGTGAAGTATTGCCGCGAGGGCCACGGTCCTGCGTTTGTGCACGCGCATGTGATCCGTCCTTATTCGCATTCGCTCTCCGATGATGAACGCCTGTACCGTCCAGACTCCGAGCGCGAACGCGATGCCGCCCGCGATCCGGTTTCTCGCACGCAAATGTTTCTTTTGCGCGAGGGAATCCTCGACGAGAAAGGCATTAACGACCTTGAAAAGCAGGTCGAAGAAGAATTGCAGATCGCCGTCGATAAGGCGCTTCAGGCCTTGCCGCCCGCGCCCGAGAGCGTGCTGCAATATGTCTATTCGCCGGATCTCGATCCCTCATCGGCAGCGTTCGATACCGAGGCAGTAGTCGGCGCCGACTCAGCGGATGGCAAGAAACCCGCGGCGAAAACCATGGCCGACCTGATCAACGTGACGCTGCGCGACGAAATGAAGCGCGACGAGCGCATCGTGATCTTCGGCGAAGACGTGGCCGATTGCAGCCGCGAAGAATACTTGAAGCGCAAGCTGGTCAAAGGCAAAGGCGGAGTCTTCAAACTTACCTTCGGTCTGCAATGCGAATTCGGGCCGGACCGAGTCTTCAACTCGCCGCTGGCCGAGGCGGCAATCGTGGGCCGAGCCACCGGCATGGCTACGCGTGGATTGAAGCCGGTTGTCGAGATTCAATTCTTCGACTACATCTGGCCTGCGATGATGCAGATTCGCGACGAGCTGTCGGTGATCCGCTGGCGATCGAACAATGTGTTTTCTTGCCCGCTTGTGATTCGAGTCGCCATCGGCGGATATCTCACCGGCGGTGCGATTTATCACTCGCAGTGCGGGGAGAGCATGTTCACGCACATTCCAGGGCTCCGGGTTGTCTTCCCATCGAACGCGCTCGATGCCGCAGGATTGCTGCGCACCGCAGTTCGCTGCGATGATCCAGTGTTGTTTCTGGAACACAAGCGCCTGTACCGCGAGACGTACGGCCGCGCGCCTTACCCCGGGCCGGATTACATGATCCCATTCGGCAAGGCGAAGATCGTTCATCCCGGCACGGACTTAACCGTAATCACTTATGGAGCGGTGGTTCCCCGTGCATTGCAGGCGGCGCAGAAACTCGAACGCGAACACGGCGTGAAAGTCGAACTGATCGATCTTCGTTGCCTGAATCCATTTGACTGGGAAACGATCGCCGCGTCGGTCGGCAAGACGAATCGCGCGCTCGTGGCTTACGAAGATACTTTGAGCTGGGGTTACGGCGCGGAAATCGCAGCGCGCATCGCCGATCAACTCTTCGATCAACTGGATGCTCCGGTACGCCGCATAGCAGCCGCAGATACGTTCGTCGCCTACCAGCCGATTCTCGAGGATGCCATCCTGCCTCAGGCCAACGATCTTTTCCGCGCCATGAAGGAGCTGGCGGAGTACTGAAAATCAGCGGACAGTGGTCGGTGATCAGTGGCCAGTGTTCAGTGAAACAGCCGAATCCGCCGGATGCCGCGCTGGGGTTCGCGTCGCCAGCCTAGAGTCTTCTGTCTCTGTAGTTTTTCCCAGTTGACCGCGCCTTCATTGACACCCTAAAATCAGTCGCCGTCTCCTGGGGGATTAATGACATCACTTCGTCGCAGGGCTCACATCCGTGGGCTGGCTGGAATTGCCAGCCTTGCCGTAGTAATTTTTCTGGCCAACGTACTCACCGCCGCACAAACTGCCGTCACCACTTATCACAACGACAATTACCGCACCGGATGGAATAACACTGAAACCGTGCTCACACCTTCCAACGTGAATGCTTCTCAGTTCGGGTTGCTGGCCACGGTGCCTGTCGACGATCAGGTCGACGCACAGCCGCTCCTGGTCCCGAACGTGACCATTACGGCGGGCAATTATCAGGGACTGCACAATGTCGTGTATGTCGTGACCGGTAACGACACGGTTTATGCCATCGATGCTAATGCAGGCACAATCCTGCTGAGCAATCACCTCGGGACGCCAGTGACTTGGCCGCTCGGCTGCAACAACAATGGACCGCACGTCGGCATCACTTCCACGCCGGTCATCGACACAAGCAAGAACAACCTTTACCTGATTGCCTACACCAAGGGCAGCAACGGCAGCGCCCCATCCTATACGCTCCACGCGCTCGATCTGGGAAGCCTCACCGACAAGCTGACGCCCGAAATTGTCAGCGCGTCGCATACGCTCACTAATGGAAGCAGCTTCGTTTTCAATGCGACCTATCAGCGGCAGCGCCCCAGCCTGCTGGAAGCAAACGGCAACATCTACGCCGGATTCGGCAGCTTCTGCGATTTTGATGGCGGCTCCTCGCGCGGCTGGCTGCTGGGATGGAATGCGGCTACGCTCGCGCCCCTCCCGGCTAATCAACTCTTCGATTACCAGGCCACTTCTCCGGATACCTTCTTCCTGTCGTCCATCTGGATGTCGGGATATGGGCTGGCCGCGGACGATTCCGGCAACGTCGTCTTCGTCACCGGGAATTCGGACTACTCGGGAACCACTTACGACGGCGTCACCAACATTCAGGAAAGCACCATCGAAGTGTCGTCGGACCTGACGACTGTCGTGGACCTGTTCACGCCCTCGGATCAAGGTTATCTGGACGAGACGGACGACGACTTCGGATCAGGAGGCGTAATGGTGTTGCCCGATCAGCCAGGCTCAACTCCGCATCTGGCGGTGGCCGCCGGCAAAGATGGCAACATGTACTTCATGAATGAAGACGATCTGGGCGGATACTCGACCTCGAAAAATAACGTCCTCGGTACGTACCAGATCGGCGGTTGCTGGTGTGGAGAGTCGTACTTCGTAGATCCGGGCGATGGTCTGGCGCGCGTCGTGAGCAGCGGAGGCAATGTGGTGGATGTGTGGAAACTGGAAACCTCGCCCACGCCCAGCTTAACCAACGTCACGCACTCGCCAGGACTCAGCACCGGGCAGAACGGTGGCTTCTTCACCAGCGTGTCATCGAATGGCACCGCGAGCCCGATCATCTGGGCGCTGGCGCGGCCAACTACCCAGAAACCACCCAGCATGCTGCTCTATGCCTTCAACCCAGAAACGGGCAAGAAACTCATGGGTGAACTTTTCAGGACCGTCGGCGGAAGCTGGCCCAACCAGGGCGGCGATTCAAACCAGGTTCCCATGATTGCCAACGGCATGGTCTATGTCGCGAGCTTCAAGGAACTAAAGATTTTCGGATTGAAGCCGGCGTCGAAGGAGAAAGCGAAGTAGAGGCCTTCGAACTTGAGTGTGGGCGCAGTAGTTTCCTAATTCAGAGGCGAGGGAGCTACTGAAGCTCGCGAAGTTGCACGCATAATTGCTATGGAATCGCCTGTCTATGTTTACCTCACGGCCGATCGGTTTTGTGCGTAGTCCGTACGAGGATGCGGGCCAGGTTCCTAAGGGACTCGGCGCGAAACATGAAGTCGATGGGGTGCTGGATGTCTTGCCGGAGTTCGAAGCTGGGCTTACTGACATTGAAGGTTTCTCGCATCTTGTCGTGCTCTGGGAGTTTGATCGTTCGACAGGATTCGAGTTGTTGGGGACGCCGCCTTCCGATAATCGAGCGCATGGAGTGTTTGCGACCCGATCACTGCGGCGGCCGAATCCGATTGGGCTGACTATCGTTGAGTTGCTTCGGCGTGAAGGCTGCGCGTTGCATGTACGCGGGATCGATATGCTGGATGGGACTCCTATTCTCGATATCAAGCCTTTGATGTCTGGGATTTCGGTTGAAAAGCTGCGACGGGGGTGGCTGGCGGAGGCTGAGGCGCGGAAGAAGTGAGTTCGGCGGTGCGCCGGAAGCACGGCTCGGCGGCTGAACCCTCGCTTGCGACGAGATTGTTTCGGCACGAGTGAAACTCGTGCCCTTCCCGGACGCTCTAACCAGGAGCACTAGCAGCGCACGCCAAAAGCAGGTTCCTCGACTCCGCCGTCGCTTTCGCTCAGGCTGCGCTCGGAATGACAGGTTGTTGGGACGCCGTCTCGCGCTCGAGTTTGGCTAACCGCCTATTTCTTGGCAATCCCTATTCCCTCCTGTGCGTTGTAAGATGAGCGAATACTTTCCATGAGCCCCAATCCTCCACGCGCGGATATGCCCGAAGTTTCGCCTGCGGTGCAGGAGGATGTCGCGCGGCTGGCGGCAACGCCTGAGGTGCGGTCGGCTTACAACTGGCTGCGGACGAAGGAGCCGCAGTTGGCGCAGTGGCAGATGGAGATGGCGCGGATTCCGGCGCCTCCGTTTGGGGAGTCGGCGCGCGGGGCATGGCTGGCGGAGCGCTTTCGCGAGGTTGGGTTGGACGATGTTCGCATTGACGATGTGGGAAATGTCTTTGGCGTGCATCCTGGCTTCGGACAACGTTACGTTGCTTTGAGCGCGCACATCGATACTGTGTTTCCGGCGAGCACACCGTTGAATATCCGGCAGCAGGGTAGCCGGCTTTATGGGCCGGGGGTTTCTGACAATGGCGCGGGCGTGGCGGCGATGCTGGGGATTGCGGCTTTGCTGCGCGCGGTGCGGCTGCGGCACTCGCTGCCGTTTGTATTTATTGGCAACGTTGGTGAAGAGGGTGAGGGCGATCTGCGCGGGATGCGGCATATTTATTCCACACCCCGGTGGAAGGATTCAATTGCCTACAGCGTGGTGCTCGACGGCGCGGGCGCGGACACGATTGTGGCTGAAGCATTGGGTAGCCGGCGGTTCGAAGTGATCGTGCGCGGTCCGGGCGGGCATTCGTGGAGCGATTTTGGCGCGCCGAATCCGATCGTGATTTTGGCGAGGGCGATCGATACGTTCACTTCAATCCCTGTGCCTGCTTCGCCGAAGACTACTTTCAATATTGGAGTGATTCGCGGCGGTACTTCGGTGAATTCGATTCCGGAGTCGGCGAGCATGAAGGTGGATATCCGGTCGACTTCGATGGCGGAGATGGAGCGGCTGGAGCAGACCCTGCGGCTGGCGCTGAATCGCGCGGTGGAGGATGAGACGTTGGGGGCGGAGATGCGGTCTCACGTGCAGAGGCGGCCTTCCGGAGTGAGTTGCGAGGTTGTCGCGATTGGGAACCGTCCCGCGGGAGAACTGGCGGTGGGAGCCCGGATTCTGCACGTGATTCGCGCCGTGGATGCGCAGTTGAATAATGCGGCGCAGGTGCAGCGAGCGTCGACGGATGCGAATATTCCGCTGTCGCTTGGCCTGGAGGCGATTGCGATTGGCGGCGGCGGGTCGGGCGGCGGTGCTCACACTTTGCAGGAATGGTTCGATTCCAACGGGCGGGAGTTGGGGTTGAAGAGGATTTTGTTGACCATGCTAGCGCTGGCGGGAGCGGGGGAATGATGGGCGGATTCGTGACCTCGGGGGCTAAAGCCCCTTTCAAAAGAAAGTATCTTTTCGCAGCGCTGAAGCGCCGCGCCACCCAAAAGCTTGACGCGGCAGTGGAATCCCACCCTTCGCAAAGGACGCGAAGGATGCGGCACCCGGCGGTCTTTCGCATTCCGTCACTTCGTGACTTGGTCGTCGCAATATCGATCTTTGTCTTTTTCTTCTTTGTCGCAATCTTTTCTAGCGCGCTAGCGTCGGCTCAGGATGTGCCTCCGGCCCCGACAGCGACTTCGGGCGCTAAGGCTGAAATTATCTTCATCCACGCCAATGTTTATACGGGCGTTCCGGCCAACGCGCAGTTCAGTTCGATTCTGCGCGAGGAGGCGATTGCGGTACGCGGAGATCGCATTCAGGCGGTGGGAAAAAATGCCGAGATCGAGAAGCTGAAAGGGCCGTCGACGCAGGTGGTTGATCTGGGCGGGCACTTCGTGATGCCGGGGTTTAACGATGCGCACCTGCACCTGGCCTCCGCGGGGATGCAGAAGTTGAGTGTCGATCTGACCGGAGTGAAGACGCTGGACGAATTCCGAAAGCGTGTTCTGGCCAAGGTGGAGACGGCTCAGCCGGGCGAATGGATTCTGGGTGGAGGATGGGATGAGACCATGTGGCCGGTGAAATCTTTACCCAGCCGCTGGGATCTGGATGAAGTTTCGGGGGGGCATCCGGTGTTCCTGGATCGTGTGGATGGACATCTAGCCGTGGCGAATACGCGGGCGCTGCAGTTGGCCAACGTCACGCTCGCGACCCATGATCCGCAAGGCGGGAAGATCGATCGCGATGAGAATGGGCAGCCTACTGGAATTTTGCGTGAAGGAGCGCAGCAGGCGGTGCGGGCGGTGATTCCGGCACCGACCTACGAAATGCGACGGAAGGGAATTGAAGTGGCGCTGGCGGATCTCGCCGCGCACGGTGTGACCTCGGCTCAGGATTACTCGCCGGGAGGAGAGAGTTTTCAGATTTACGAAGACCTTGAAAAAGAAGGCAGACTGACGGCGCGAATTTCCGAGTGGCTGACCTTTGATGATTCGGTCGAGGAACTGAAGAAGCAGCGCGACGCGCATCCCCTGTCGGATCTGATGCTGCACACCGGGATGCTCAAGGGGTTCATGGATGGATCGCTGGGCGGACACACGGCGGCGCTGGTGCAGCCTTATGCGGATGATCCGAAGAACTCCGGTTTGCCGCAATACGATGCTGCGAAGCTGAACGAGATGGCGAAGGAGCGCGTGTTGGCGGGCTTCCAGCTTGGGTTTCACGCCATAGGGGACAAGGGAGTTCAGATGGCGCTTGATGCATTTGCTGAAGCTGAAAAAGCTGCGAGGGAGCAGAAAGGGAAGGCGCCGAACGGGGGCGATGATTTCCGCCTGCGAGTTGAACATGCGCAGGTGACCACGCCGGCGCAGATTGCGCGCTTCAAAGATTTGAAAGTGATCGCCTCGGTGCAGCCCAGCCATCTATTGACGGATATTCGCTGGGCAAAGGACCGGCTGGGACCGAAGCGGGCCGCGACTTCCTACGCGTGGGCGGGTTTCTTAAATAAGGGTGTAACGCTGGCTTTTGGCACGGATTATCCGGTTGAGCCGGTGTCTCCGGTTCGCGGGTTGTATGCTGCGGTTACGCGCAAGAGCGAAGACGGCAAGCAGGAATTTTTTCCTGAGCAGAAGCTGACTATGGATCAGGCGATCGCGGCTTACACCACGGGCTCGGCGTTTGCCGAATTCGAGGAAAAAGAAAAGGGCAAGCTGGTGCCGGGTATGTTGGCGGATTTTGTGGTGCTCGATCGCGACGTGACGGCAGCTTCTCCAGAAAAACTGTTGGCGACCACGGTGCTGCGGACGGTTGTGGGCGGCAAGACAGTTTACGAGGGGAAGTAGGGCAGAGTAGATTCCGGCGCACCAAGCACGGGTTAGGCGCTACTCCGGTTTGAGCTGTCCGTGCTCTGCTTATCGTTATCCGCCGTTTTCTTGTAAGACGAAGAGCCTCGTTGGGCGTCTAACGCATGGTGATTGCGGCACATGAGTGCATGCCCGGCGGTGGGTCTCGTCGGTTGTCAAACGGGTATAATCAAAGGTTGGTATAGATTTCGGAGGGAAGTAGGCATATGGATTCGCGGGAAGCAGGAGTGCGGTTGAAGACTCGTCGGTGGGTTTATACGTTCAGCATTGTCGCAACGCTGGTTGTCGGCATTTTAATTGGGACGATCGTTTCATACGGTGTGAAGGGCAAGGAAGGGCAGAAGGGTTCTGATGCAACGCCGCTCACCGTGCCTGCGCCGCAGCAGCTTTCGAATGCGTTTTCGCAGATCGCCAAGCAGTTGGGGCCGAGCGTGGTCAACATCAGCACGGAATCGACCGTAAAAAATCCGCACCGGAAGCGTGGCACGCCGGTTCCCGACGATCCGGACGCCGACAGCGGCGGCAATGGCATGGATGACTTTTTCAATCGTTTTTTTGGCGGCCAGGGCGGCGATGGCGCGATTCGCGAGCATTCGCTGGGCTCGGGCGTGATTGTTGATCCGAAGGGATATATCGTAACCAACCGGCACGTGGTCGAGAAGGCGGACCGCATCCGGGTGCGACTGCAGGACGATCCGCCGGGAGTGCAGCATGACGCCAAGGTGGTCGGTGAGGATCAGGAAACGGACCTGGCCGTAATCCAGATCGAAATGAGCCAAGCTTTGCCTGCGGCAAAGATGGGCAACTCCGATGGCATGGAAGTCGGCGATTGGGTGCTGGCTATCGGCAGTCCGTTTGGGCAATTTGGCACGGTGACGGCCGGCATTGTTTCAGCCAAGGGCCGCGACATTGTTCCGGGCAAGCAGTTCCAGACGTTTATTCAGACCGATGCCGCGATTAATCCTGGAAATTCGGGAGGGCCGCTGGTCAACATGAACGGCGAAGTGATTGGCATCAATACCGCGATTTTGAGCGAGACGAATGCTTACGCGGGCGTGGGCTTCTCGCTGCCTTCGAATACGGTGGTGACGGTCTACAACCAGCTGATCGGGCCGGAACATCGCGTGGCGCGCGGCTCGATTGGAATCATGTTTGACTCGGTAGAGAATCCGGCGATTGCGCGCGTGTATGGCGCGGGCAGCGGAGTGACCGTGTCGAGCGTAGTGGCCGGAAGCCCTGCGGACCAGGCGGGCCTGAAGGTTGGCGACACCATCACCACCGTCGATGGCCACAAAGTGACGAAGGGATCGGAGTTGGTGGCGGAGATTGCTGCGCGCAAACCGGGAACCAAGGTAGCAGTGAGCTTCCTGCGCAACGGCAAAGAGCAGCAGACGAGCGTAACTATTGCCGATCGCGCCAAACTCTTCGCCGCGCGCTTGGGCGAGGACAAGGCAACTGAAGAGGAAAGCACGCCCAAGCCAAGCAAGTTGGGAGTCACGGTTCGCAAGCTGACGCCGGAGATGGCCGAGCGGCTCGACTTACCGGCCGGCAAAGGCGTGATCGTGCAGGACGTGAAGCCGGGGTCGTTTGCCGAGGATATCAATTTGGGCCGCGGCGACGTGATCCTGGAAGTCAACAAGCAAGCGGTCAACAATGAAGAGGATTTCGCCAAGGTGGAATCGGGCCTGAAGAGCGGACAGGACGCAGTATTCCTGGTGCGCCCGCGAGGGTCGACCGCGCAGGATGGAACCATCTTCATGGCCGGGACACTTCCGTAACAGGTAGTGGTCAGTGATTAGTGGTCAGTGGTCAGTGAATGCGGCAGAATCATGTGAAGGGTTTTGCTTGCCGCTGATTTCTGGCCACTGATCTTTTGAGGTTGTCTTTTGGAACTTGAGGTGAAATACCGCGCGAAAATAACTAGTTGGCTGGGCGCAGGCTGCGCCGTGGCTGTGATGTGCGCGTGTGTTTCGCCGTTGCGGACACTTGGGCAAGCGTCGGCTGCCAGCTCTAAGACGGGCAACGGTAGTCAGAGTACGACGGCAAAATCCAGAACGGCAGGCTCCCAAACTTCGAAATCACAAACTTCGAATTCTAAAAGGGCGGGCGCACGACCGGCGAGTCCACAGAAACATGCGGCTGCTGCCGCTAAGGGCAGCGGACGTTCCACCTCACAGGCGAGATCTCATTCGACATCGCATGTTGCAGCGAGTACGCACTCTAGATCGAGTACGAGCGCCTCGGGTTACAACAGCAAATCGAAGTATGCTTCCTCGCGCAAAACGGGCAACCGCAAGCCCGGAATTAAGAAGTCAACCGCGCGGGGTCAGCAGAAAATTGATTCCGAGCGTGCGCAGGCTATTCAGGAAGCGTTGATACGCGTCCATTATTTGGACGGCGAACCTGCCGGTATGTGGAATGACGCCAGTGAAGATGCAATGCGGCGCTATCAGGCCGATCATGGCTGGCAATCAAAGGTGGTGCCGGATTCGCGCGCATTGATCAGCCTGGGCCTGGGGCCAAGCCATGACCACCTGCTGAATCCCGAGAGCGCAATGACCACGGAGCCGGCCGCGCCGCACGCCGAGGCTTTGACTCCCACGTCGCACAGCGCGGATCCCGGGAGTAGCGTGAACACGACTCCGGTCGCTCCAGTGGCAACTACGCCTCCTGAAAATTCCTCGAAGCCGCAGTAGGGCAATCCTCCGATTAAGACAAATTGTCATCCCGAGTGAAACCGGATACTGGTTTTTGCCCGCGCCAACCAGTGTCGCCAGTGCCGCCAAACGCCAAGGTGCCTCGTTTCACTCGGGATGACGAACTGGATTTGGAGTGACCATTACCACTGCTGGCCTTGCCAACTACCGGGCGTCTTTGCGATAGCTTCCCAACACGGGGCGTGGAAAGTAGGGAAGGGGCTGAGACTGAATGATGGCTCGGGGGTTTGCGTCGACGAGTGCTTCGGCAACTTCTTCGCCACAGATTTCTGCGGCGGCATCGCGGCCTGCCGATAGAACCGGGATGCGCTTCACGGTATCGTGAGCGTCGGTGGCCAGGACGTGAACGGCGTCGTGCTCGAGCAGCCACTGGGCGGCGCGGCGCACGCGTTCTCCCCAGAATCCAGTAAGACTGGAAGCCGTCACCTGGATCACGCAACCCTGCTCAGCCCACTCCACCACGCGCTGCGGAGTCTCGCGCAGAATGGGATTCCGCTCGGGATGGGTGATGACAGCGGTGATGTCGCGGTCGCCGAGCTGCGTAAAACAATCGGTAGTCTGCTGCGGGACGCTGTAATTGCTCAGTTCAACCAGCATGTAGCGCGAACCTTCGATCGAGTAACGCGCGGGATTGGCCAACACATCCTGCAAATTGTCGTAGGAAAGATGGAAGTCGCAGCCCAGGCTGAGGGTTGGCGCGTTGCCGATTAAGCCCTGCAGATGCGTGACGAGACCCTGGAGATATTCGCGATCATAGTGATAGCGGTCATTGGCGTGAGGCGTGGCGACCTGGTGCGTGATGCCGTCGGCGGCGGCCATGCGGCACATGGCGACGGAGGTTTCCCAGGACTTGGAGCCGTCGTCTACTTCCGGAAGAATGTGGGAATGAATGTCGACCACGATTTGTTTGAACCTGCACAATCTGCTGCAGGTAGCTTCTAATTTGATTTAAGCAGATTCGCGGGGAAAGAGAAAGTCACGGAGACTGCTGAGGGAAGCCCGAGGTTCACCAGATTGTCGGCACCGCCTTCGAGCGCCGGATCGCCTGGTCCGCAGTTACGAGATTCAGATCTTCGATGAGCGCGGTTGCCCCAATCACGCGGTCGACGGGATCTTTGGGATAATTTGCCGGCAGCGCGAATGCCTGCATTGCAATCCTCGAGGTGATAGGCAAGATTACAAAGTGCCGTTCGATTTCGGATAGAACCGTGTCTACATCCGGAATTAAATCGATTCGTCCATGACTCGCGAGCTGGGCGATTTCGACAAGTGTGATGTCGGCAACTGCCAATCCGCGATCTTTGTTGCGTGCATCCTCAATGGCAGCCTGAGCCGCTGTTGATATCCGCTTGTAATCCTGCGCAAGCCAGATCACCACATGCGTGTCGAGCAGGATCAATAGAGATCGCCCCATTCCTCAGGGCTGAATGCCGGGGAGACAATGTCGCCCTTGATTTCGATTTTGCCTTTGCCCTTAAGGAAGCCGAAGATATCGTCCTTTTCTTGTTCGACGGGGACGAGCTTCGCGACCGGCTTGCCACGCTTGGTGATCAGCACAGCCTGGCGTTTTGACTGAACTTCGTCCATGACTTTTAGGCAATGGACTTTGAATTGGCCTGCGGCCATTGTTTTCATTGGAGAATCCTTTCGATCATGGTCATTGTACCATGGTCATCATCAATCTATTGATTTCACGTCAGTCGGGCCCGAGGCAGCAAAGCGGTCGATGAGCGCCCAACTTGCTTCGAAGATTCGATCTCGAAACTGCCGGTTGATTTTCTCGATTTCGATGTCTTTCTGCCGAAGGACGTCGCGATTCCAATACAAACGTTCCGAGCCAACTGGCAAGCTACGTACGCTATCCAAATACTCGTTGAATATCGTCGGTAGGTTCGCCTCGTGGGGTGCAAGCCAGCAAAGGGTGCGGCTCATCCGTCGGCAGCCGGTCGAAAGACCGATCTGATAAGTGACAATTGATCGGGCTACTGCAACCGCCTTGCCCGCGGCGGAGTCTCGTTTCGTTGGGTTCGCCATATGCGTTCAAGCATTTCCATACCGTTCGCGGATAAAATCCGCAATTCCCGCATAGGCCTTCGTCAACGTCCCCTCGTCCGGCAAGAACACGATGCGGAAATGCTGCGTGCCGGGCTTCTGGCCGAAGCCTGAGCCGTGGACGACCATGACGTGCTTCTGGCGGATTAGTTCTTTAACGAAGATCTCATCGCTCTCGGGGATGTCGATGCGCGGGAAGGCGTAGAACGCGCCGCGCGGGGCGACGCAGCTTACACGCGGCGTGGACTCGCACCACTTCTGGGTAAGATCGCGTCGGGAGCGCAATTTGCTTTGCACTTTGCCGAGGTGATCCTGCGGGCCTTCGAGCGCGGGCTTGATGGCGTATTGTTCAGGATGGTTGGCGCATAGGCGCGCGCGGAGAAGGCGGTGAATGCCTTCGGTGTAGGGCTTAATGGCGGCGGCGTCTCCGGAGACGATGCCCCAGCCGATGCGCCATCCGGGGACTAAATAGTTTTTCGACATGCCTCCGAAGGTGATGCAGGGGACGTCGGGCGCTACGGCGGCGAAGGCTATGTGGGGCGTGATATCTCCGTTCGCGTCGGGAAGAATCAGCTTGTCGTAGATTTCGTCGGAGAAGACTACCAGATTGTGACGGCGTGCGATCTCTGCGACCCGCTCCAGCATTTGCCGCGAGCACAGCGACCCTGTGGGATTGTTTGGGTTGATCAGTACAATGCCGCGTGTGTGCGGCGTTAGCTTGCGTTCAATGTCGGCGAGTTCGGGCTGCCAGGCGTCGTCTTCGTTTAAATCGTAAGCGTTTAGTGCTATGCCTAGCTTGCACAGAACTGCAGAGTAGAGCGGGTAATCGGGCTTGGGCGTGAGAATGTCTTCACCGGGATTCACCAGCGCGCTGATGCAGAGGTCTACCGTTTCGCTTACGCCAGAGGTGACGAAAACATCGCGCACGGTGGTGATGCCTTTGCGCGCGGCTTCGCCGCGAATCGCTTCGAGCGCTTCAGGAATTCCAGGAGACGGCGCGTATCCGTTCTTGCCGTCGCGCATGGCTTTGTACGCCGCTTCGATGATGTGCGGCGGAGTCCGGAAATCGAAGTTGAGCGGGTCGCCGACATTGAGCGGCAGAACTTTGTGTCCTTGCTGGATGACTTCGTCGGCGACGCACGCCAGGTCGCGTATTGCGTATCGGACGTTTTCAAGACGCCTGGCTGCGGTAATCTCACGGGTTTGGGTGATGGGCATTCATCAAATTCTAACCGCAGAGCACGCAGAGTACGCAGAGAAATCGTTAAGGGCGGGAAGATCACGCCGGGAAAAGAGCTAGTCCCCGTGCGGGTTGAAATTGAGAGAGATATCGTCGGTGGTTTGCGTTGGGCCGGGGACGAATTTCCATTGCTTCACGGCAGCCACCGCGCTCTCCGCAAGGATTGGATTGCCTCCCAGGACTTCAACGTTGCTTACCGTCCCGTTGGGAAGTATCCAAGCTCTTAGACGAACCAAGCCGCCTATCTTAGCTTCCCTCAGAAGATCGGGATAGTGAGGCTTCACCGTCACGAGCACCTTGCGTTCAAACTTTGAAGCTTTCTGGGCCGGCGAAGTGAGCTCGAACGCTGTACTTAAGCAGAGTGCCAGAAGCAGAAACGTCGCGAGGAAATTCCGGAAAATGCCCCTTGCAGATGGAGGTGACAGACGCGGAAAACGAAAATAATCATGGGGCAAAGTAGGCTCGTGCTAGCTCGAACGTTGCAGCATCAAGCCATGACGATAGGTGACGGATCAGCCGCGCACAAGGGCACCAAGGTATTACCGCAGCGATCTTAGCGAACACTCATTAATAAAATCTTATTCTTTCTTGCCCGCCGCTAGGGCACAAGTGCCTTGATCAGGTTCGGGCCGTCGGGACTGCCCCAGCCCGTGACCAGATCATATCCAACTACTGCTTTGTATCCGCCGTTGCTACCGTTCGTGACGTCGTGGAAGTCGCTGTCGTAGCCGGTTCCCACGCCTATTTCATAAATCGCGGGGTTGAGAAAGCCCAGGGTTGATTTGCCATCGGTGACCGCCTGTTCATTCGCCATCGCGGTGATGCCGGCCCACTGCGGAGCGGCATAGCTGGTGCCACCGTTGCCTTCGAAGCATCCGCCGTCGTAACAACTGTATTGATTGGTGTTGGCTTCGGCGGCGACGTCCGGGTAATTGCGAAGAGTGGTTGAGCCGCCGTTGGATGAGTTGATCACTCCTGCCAATTGCTGATAGCTGGGAATGGGAATGCCGTTTTTCGAGGGTGAGCCGGCGCTACCGTTCCATCCTGTTTCCGATTTCCATGCTCCGCCTGGGCCGGTGGTGGTCAGGTCTGTGCCACCGACCGCGGTCACGTACGGATCGTCCGCTGGCCACACTACATCGCCGGGCGTGCCTGAGCCGTTGTCGCCGGTCGCGACAAATATGCTCTGGCCCTGCGCTCCCATTTCTTCGAAGATGGGGTCGAGGCTACTTTCGTCATCGGACCATCCCCAGGAGCAGCTTACTTGTTTGGATGTGTTGTCGGCCGCCATCTGATTAAAAATAGAGACATCACTGCTGCCCACGTAGACCACGATCTGGGTCAGGTGCGGAGCCATCGAGGCGGCCATCTCAATGTCGAGAACTTGTTCACTGTCATCGCAGTTCGACGGAGGACAGCTCAGGCTGACTCCATTCAGCGATACGCCTTTGACGGGGATGTTGAACGGCTGCTTCACTTCTTTGAAGTAGTTTTTGACGTCGTTGATTTCGTATCCGGCATATTCAAACAGTCCGACGGATTGTCCCTTGCCATTGAGTGGGCCGGAGCCGTAGTAGGCCGCCCGCATGTCGCTGCCGATAAAATCGCCGCCGGGGCCGGAGCCCGTAGTCTTGCTGGCGAAGCTTGATGCGTGGGCCGCTTTGATGTTCTTGGCGTGGGGCAGCGTGAAGTTGTCCAGGCCGGAAATGTGCAGCAGCGGTACATCCAGATCGACCGTGGGTTCGCGGTCGGGCGCGAAGAAAGTGCGGCTCTCGGTGGGATGCTGATAGACGCCTAAGGTTACGTGGAAGGCTTTTTCGATGATTGCTGCCGGGGCTTCGACATCGACCACCATGCGGTTATTAAACATTTCAATTACGGAGAGCCCATAGGTTTGCGCGAAGTGCAGCACCGCTTCGTAGTCAGACTCGGTGGGACCAAATCTGTCGCTGAATTCGTCCGCAGTTAGATATTTGTGGTAGTTGGGACTGTGCGGATCGTAAAGCTGTTGCAGCAGATCGTCGAGTTCAGCCTGATTTCGCGGAGGCAAGGAGATGGCCAGGCTGAAGCGTTGCGTGCCTGGAACGTGAGCGATCAACGGGGCCACTCCGCTGGCAACGGCTTGAGGAACGTGGGTAGTCATGATGGGGCGCTGCTCGGCCTTGGCCGCGGCTGCGGCGAATAATGTTATGGAGGCGCACAAGGCGGCTAATGCTGACATCTTTTTCATTTACTTATCTCCTGGTTCCGCAAATCTCCCAGACAATTCGAACAGAAATTCTAATCGTAGAGAGGCGATGTACCGCATTCGTCGACCAAGCTACTTTTTTGGCGGGGCCAGGGCGTTGATCAGATTCACCCCCTGGGGACTGCCCCAGCCGGTGACGAGGTCATATCCGACTACGGCGGAATACCCGCCATTGCTTCCGCTGGTGATGTCGTGAAAGTCGGTTTTGAAGTCCGATCCTAATCCGATCGAATAGAGCGCCGGGTCGATAAATCCAACGGTTGCTTCGCCGTTGCTTGCCGCCTGCTCATTCGCCATCGCAATCAAGCTGGCCCATAGGGGCGCCGCATAGCTGGTGCCACCGCCGAAGTCCCTGCATACTCCCAGGTAACAGACATATTGGCTGGCATTCGATTCGGAGGCGACATCCGGAATATTGCGCAACGTTGTCGAGCCATGATTGGAAGCCGTGATCACCCCTGGCGTTTGTTGCCAGCTGGGAATCGGAACGCCGTTTGGAGATGGCATTCCCGCACTGTTCTTCCATCCAGTCTCGGACTTCCAAGGCCCGCCCGCACTGCTGGTGACCAGAACCGTTCCGCCGACCGCAATGACATAAGGGTCATCGGCCGGCCACACTACATTGGCGGGAGTGCCGGATCCGTTATCACCGGTGGCGACGAATACGGTCTGACCTTGCGTCGCCATTTCCTCGAAGATCGGGTCGAGGCTCTTTTCGTTGTCCGCCCATCCCCAAGAGCAGCTGATCGACTTCGCCTTATTGTCCGCCGCCATCTGGTTAAACACGGACACGTTGCTCTTTCCAACATAGAACGAAAGCTGACTCAGGCCGGGCGCCATCGAAATGGCTTGCTCAATATCGAGAGACTGTTCGCCGTCGTTACACGTGGATGGAGGACAGGTCAAAGACGCGCCGTTTACCGAGATGCCTACAACCGGGACGTTGAGCTTCTGACCGATGCTGCTGAAGTACAGATCAATGTCGCTGATCTCGAATCCCTTTAGAGAAAAGATGGCGACGGTTTGCCCGGCGCCGTTCAAAGATCCTGAACCGTAATACGCCATGCGCAGGTCGCTGCCCAGGAACGAGCCACCGGGACCGGAGCCCGTCGCGTTGGAATGTACGTTCGATGGTGTGGAGGAAAATGTGTTCTTGGGTTGCGGTGGAGAGAAGTCGTCCAAGCCGTCGATGTGCAACAGCGGTACTTCGAGATCGACCGTCGGCTCGCGGTCCGGCGCATAGAACGTGCGGCTCTCTGTGGGATGTTGATAGACGTTGAGAGTTACGTTGAAAGCTTTCTCGATGGCTGCAGCGGGAGCTTCGACATCCAGAACCATGCGGTTGGCTGGGATGTCGATTATCTCCAAGCCGTGCGCCCTGGAGTATTGCAACACGGTCGCGTAGTCAGATTCCGTAGGGCCAAATCTCTCGGCGAACTCTTGAACGCTAAGATACTTGCGGAAGCTTGGACTGTGAGGATCGTAGATCTGCTGCAACAGATTGTCGAGCTCGGCCTGATTTCGCAGGGGCAGGGAAATCGCGAGGCTCAAGCGCTGCGTGTCGGCAAGGTGGCCAACCAGGGGCGCGACTCCGCTGGAGACTGCCTCGGGAACGTGGATCATCAAGACGGGATGCTGCTCGGCTTGCGCGGCGACTGTGAAGAACAGAATGGAAATGGATAATGTTACAGTGACCCACAACGGAGCAGGCTTTCTATAGACCTCGTTCATCGGACCGACCTCCCACATGGCTTGGAACTTTACAACGCAAGAGGACGGGAAACAAGCGGTCGATAGTCTCCAATGGGAACTGCACGCCAAAAGGAAGCCTAAACGCGAAAAGCACAGAGGATCATAGGGTAATTCCTCGCCCTACCCTGTGTTCCCCTGTGCCCTCTGTGTTTAAGTTTTTTACTCAGCTCTATCGATCTGGGCCTTCTGTAGCTTGTCGGAATAATCTACGTAAACAGACTTCCACTCGGTATAAAAATCAATTGCGCCGATGCCGCCCTCGCGGTGGCCGTTGCCGGTGGCCTTAGTACCTCCGAAGGGCAGGTGCACCTCGGCGCCGATTGTGGGCGCGTTGATATACGTAATGCCTGCGTAGAGGTCGCGAATGGCCGAGAAGGCTTTGTTCACATCTTTGGTATAGAGCGCGGAGGACAAGCCGTACTTGATGCCATTGGCGATCTCAATCGCGTCTTCGAGGGCATCGCAGGGGATGATGGAAACGACGGGGCCGAAAATTTCTTCCTGCGCGATGCGCATCTTGGGGTCAACGTCGGTGAAAACGGTTGGCTCCATGAACCAGCCGTATTGGTAATCGCCATCGATGAGACGATTGCCGCCGCACATCAACTTTGCGCCTTCGTTCTTGCCGATCTCGACGTAGGTCAGGTCGGTCTGAAGCTGCTTCTCGTTGATAGCTGGACCCATCTCGGTGGTCTCATCGAGGCCGTTGCCGACTTTCAGTTTCTTCGCGCGCGCGACATATCTCTCGATGAACTCGCGGTAGACGCCTTTCTGTACGATGATGCGGCTGGTCGCAGTGCAACGCTGGCCGGTGGTGCCAAATCCGCCCCAGAGGCCGCCTTCGATGGCGAGGTCGAGGTTGGCGTCATCGAGCACGATCATGGGATTCTTACCGCCGAGTTCGAGCGAGCAATGTTTGAAACTCTTGGCGGCGATGCCGCCGATGATGCGGCCTACAGCAGATGATCCGGTCAGCGAAATCGCGCGCACATCTGCATGCTCGGCGAGCGGCGTGCCGACTTCGGGCCCGTATCCGGCGACGATGTTGATTACGCCTTTGGGCAGTCCGGCGTCGGTGAGGGCGCGAACAAGATTGAACGTTGAGAGCGGAGTGTCCTGAGCGGGTTTGATGACGCAGGTGTTGCCGCACACGATGGCTGGCAGCAGCTTCCAGGAAGAAATCGCCATGGGGAAATTCCAAGGCGTGATCATGCCGCAAACGCCGATGGGCTGGCGCACGGCCATGGCGAATTTGTTCGGCATCTCCGACGGAACAGTCGGGCCGAAGAGGCGGCGGCCTTCGCCGGCATTGTAGTAGGCGGCGTCAATGGCTTCCTGCACGTCGCCGCGAGTTTCGGCGAGCACCTTGCCCATTTCGCGAGTCATTTCGCGCGCATAGTCTTCTTTTCGCTCGATCAGAATCTCGGCTGCGCGGAAAACCGTTTCAGCTCGTCGCGGCGCTGGAACCAAGCGCCATTTGGCGAAGGCGCGCTTCGCGGCATCTACAGCAGCGTCTACGTCAGCCTTAGCCGATTTCTGGAAGATCCCTACGACGTCACGCGTGTCGGCGGGATTGCGATCTTCGAAGGTTTCTCCGGTCGAGGATTCGACCCACTCTCCGTCGATGAAATTCTTTAAGACTTTAGTTGGACTGTGGCTGAGGGTCGCGGGGGAAGCTAGGGTTTCAGTGGCCATGATTGCTCCTGTTCCTTATGAATGCCTGGATATTGATGCTACAGGGGGCAGGGAAGGTGCGGCAAGGCGGGGGCGTCGGGATGCAGTCAGTCTAGGGAATCGACGAGTCTGGCGCGTCGGCCAGGCGCAGCGCCTCGCTCCATTCTTTCGTCACTCCCAATTCGCGAACCCATTTGTCCACATAGGATCGATCTAGAAAATCTATGCGCATCTTTAAAATTCCCGCTGCGTCCTCAATCTGGCGGTTGGATTTGCCGAGCCTGGCCCATTCGAGCTTGGCGAGGATTATGTCTTCGGCGCTGGCGACATACAAGGACATGCCTTCCAGGTTCGACAATCGGCGCCGCCCGAATTCCTCCTGGCTGAACGCGCGGGACTTGCGAATAATCATGTCGATCTTCCACGAAGTCTTGAGATCGATGATGTTGAACAAAGATTCTCGCTTAAGAGCTTCAAGCGCCGCATCCGCTTCCACGTAGTATTCGCCGCGGGACAGACTCTCGACGAAGGTTTGTAACTGTGCGCGGTTGGCCGCGATGACAAGGTCGATATCCTGCGTTGAGCGCGGAGAGCCGTAAAACACGCTGGCAAACGATCCTGTGAGCATATACGCGATTCCAGCGCGATTGAGCTCCGCTGCAATCCGTTGCAAGGCTTCAGGGACAATCATTTCAGGCCAGGCGTCACGCCAGCCGTCAGGCCATCCGGCAGCGGCTGGGGAAAGAAAGCGAGCCTGAGAAGTTCCCGTGCGATTTGCGCCTCAGCCCACTCCGGATGCTCTTGGCGCAGCCGCGCCCGGTTCAACTCCCGTCCAAACATGCTCATCTCGTAAGCGAGAGCGATCTTTCGCTCGCCCGTCATTGCGCGATGCAGTTCGAGTTGCACGGCTTGCGCTGCGGGTGTTGTGTCGGAAATGGGCACTGGAAAATGGTACCACGCTGCGAAGTATTGGTCCGTTCGCGCTGAAGGCGAGCCGTCCCGGACAAAAATCAAAGATCGAGTCAAAGGCAGCGGACAGCAGTGTCCGTTGCGCGACAACACGAACTCTTCCATTCTATCGTTTCCACCGGCCATTACTGTCCGGCTGGTTTGGTGGTTGGCGCGCCGCCGTCGAATTCCTCCGACATCCAATGTTGCAGCGCCGTCATGTTCTGCGGGCGCCCCAGAAAATTTTTCACCAGGTCGTTCGCCGGCATTGAACCGCCAGGTTCGAGAACGATACGCCGATACTTCATCGGTGCGTCGCCATTCAGCAGGTTTTGATGATCAAACTGCAGGAAGAAATCTTCCGCGATCACTTTGTCCCAAAGGTAGGTGTAATAAACGGAGGAATAACCGCCAAGATGTCCGAAGGATGCCCACATGTGCGTTTCGGGGAGCGGAGTGAAGAGAGTGTACTTGCGGTTGTCTTCGAGGGTGACTTGGTCGAGATCCACATTATCAGGCTTGGTTTTGTAAATGTCGTAAGAGATGGCGGTGAGGGCGTTCTGGCGAGCGGTCCAGAAGCCGCGTCCGAAGGCGGAGGCGCGGTTCATGCGAACTACGAGATCAGCGGGGATGGGTTCGCCGGTTTTATAGTGATGCGCGAATTTAGCGAGGACCTGCGGGCTGCGAATCCATTCCTCGAGCATCTGCGAAGGAGCTTCCACAAAATCGGATTCCATCGCAATGCCGCTGACGCCGGCCCATTGCTGCTGGCCTCCCAAAATGTGATGCATCAAGTGGCCGAATTCATGAAAGAAAGTTTGAACGTCGCCGTAATCCATTAGACCGGAGTCTGTCGCTGTTGGCTCCGGAAAGTTGCAAACCAGAATAGCCTCGGGTAGTTGCTTGCCACGAATTCCATCGAGCACCGCGGACATTTCGGCGTGGCTGAATTTTCCGGGACGCGGGTGCATGTCGAGATAAAAGCGCCCGATAGGTTTGCCGCTATCGACGACGACCCAGGTTTCGACCGAGGGATCCCATGAAGGCACATTCATTTCCTGCTGAAAGCTGACGTGGAATAGATCTGCCGCCGTGTCGAGAATCCCCTGCTTTACCTGCATGAAGGGGAAATAAGGGCGCACAGATTGCGAATCGAAATCGTAGCGCGAGCGGCGCACTGATTCCGAAAGATAGGCCCGTTCATAGTCCCAGATTTCCTTGGCGCCGGGATTGGTCTTCTGTTTCTCGGCGAGCAGCATCTGGAATTCGCGCTCGGCCAGGGGTCGGGAAGCGTCATCGACTTGCTGGATGAAGTCCGCAATGTTGTGGCCCTTGGCGATCATCTTGTCAGCGGCATTGTAGTCGGCCCAGTTGGTATAGCCGAGAAGCGTGGCAATTTCGTAACGCGTCTTCAGCAGGCTGCTGAGCACTTCCTGATTCTTCGGATAGGCGCGCGTGTTGAAGGCCAAAGTAAGCCGGCGGCGCAGATCTTCGCTTTTGGCGAAACTGAACACGGGCAGGGAGTCCGGATAATCGGTGGTGATGCGGACCTTCCCGTCAGCGCCGGGTTTGTGCCGATCGATGTAATCCTGCGGCAGTCCTTCGAGTTCAGAGGGATCGGCGTCAACTACTTTTTGGCCGTCGGCGATGTTGCGATCGAACATCGACTGCTCTTCGGTGGATTGTTCGTTCAACTTTTTCAGGCGGGCGCGGGTCGCGTCATCTTTGTCGACGCCGGCAAGCCGGAATTGCAGAAGCTGGCGCTGAACGTAGTAGCGAGTGGCGGCGTCAGCCTTCGAAAGCTCGAGCGCCGCAAGCGCGTTGTACACCTCGTGATTCAGGGCGATCGCCGTTTGCGCAGCGGTGGCCTTGGTGAGCATGGTCGTGGCGTGATCCCGGAAATTTGCGTCGGGATGTACGTGCGTCGTTGTTGCGGCGAAGTATCCCGCGGAATTGTTTTGGTGCACGGCTTCGTCGAAGGGAGCTAGTGTGTTCTCAATGGTGCGCGGACCCTTTACTGCGAGCAGTGTGTCGATGGCGCGCTGGCCGGCGGCGAGACGGTCGTTCTCGATTTTTTCGAAGGCGGCGACGTCTGGCTTAGAAGCCCAGACTGTCGGCTGCGAGACCTTTGCGTTTTGAGCGGAAAGAACGACAGCGATAAAAATCGGTAGACAAAGAATGATGGCCAACCGTGCGGCAAGCAACATGAAGGAGCCTCGTTGAGAACTTAGGGTGGAACGATTTGGAAACAAATTTGAGGTACCAACAAATTGTTGATGACGGCGTCTTGGGATGTCAAGCCGTGCTACTCCGCGCAAACTTAAAAACTTCTAACACAGGGGGCACTGAGGAACACAGGGTAAAACCGCATCGACTTAGCGCCAGCGTTTTACTTCCGGCCAGAGTTGGTCGAGCGTCCCGAACTTCGGACGCCTGCAGATGTAGACTGCGATCTCTTTTTCCAGCGCGTAGGGATTGTCCGCGGAATCTCCCACGTAGTCGACGTGCTCCCAAAGTTCTTCCAGGCGCTGGCGCCGGTCGCCGAGGACGATCATGCAGTTTCCGGAATAACCCCGCGGCCCCCAGAGGAACCAGGTCTGGTGGCCACTGAGTGCTGGCGGCAATCCGTATTTGCGGCCGAGGAAGTCGATCGCACCGGCCTGGCCGTAGTCCTGCGCAAAGATGCCGCAATTCTTGCCGAGGCGTTCTTCCGGAGTCAGCTTATTCCACGCGACCGCTGTTTCCGCGACAATTTCTTCCCATCCAAATTGATCGGCGTACCACTGCGGCAGCGGGGCGTGGGCGTGATCGTGCTCCGTCACCGGCAGTTTCACCGGCAGAGTTTTCGTGTACGCGAGGAAGCGGTCCGGAGATAGCACCGGAACCGTGATGGGAGCGAGATAAGTGCCGTCCGCGAGCATCGCGATTATGATCACGTACTTGAGCCACGTTCGGCGCGGGTGGGCGTTCTCCTCACCAATTCTGCTGCCTTCGATCCGCGATTCGAATGCGACTGCGCCCGCGGCCATCAGCATGGGATAAACGGGAGCAAGGTAATAAATCTTGCCGTGTAGAACGAAGAAGACGGTGAAGCAGACCAGGTAGCACCAGCCGAGTGCGCGGTAAGGCTTGAAGTGCGCGACGAAGAGAAGTGAGAACAATCCTCTGAGCCAGATAGGCGCAGTGATGACGGAAACCAGAAACATTTGCTGCAGAAAGAATTGAGGCAGCGGCAGGACGACATCGCGACCGTCAGCCTTGATGTTGCGAATCAATTCGATAAACGGGAAATGGTAGTGAATGTTCCAAAGCAGGTTGGGAAGAAATGTCAAGAAGGCAGCGAGGCCGCCGATCCAAATCCAGCGATTGAGAAAGACGCGGCGCTGCGCCGTGAGTAGAAGGCCGATGACGATTCCGAAGCCGAAAAGAGCAATGGAATACTTTTCTTCCATGCCAATTCCGGCGATGACGCCGAACCAAAGCCAGTAGCGTGGATTGTTGCGTTTTATCGCTAGGATGGCGAAGTAGGCGCAGCCCATCCAGAGATTGGGTTCGAGGCAGTTGGTGGTGAGCAGGCTGCCGTTAGAAAGATATTGCGGCGCAATGACAACAGCGATTGCGCTGAGGAGCAGGGCGAAGCGGCGTCCGCCGAACTCGCGCGCAAGTATCGCGGTTTGCACGACCAAGAAAGATGAAGCCAGCGCCGGAATGAAACGAATGCTGCGCAGCGAGTCTCCCAGCACAGCGCGGCTGATGTGAATAAGAAACGGAATGAGCGGCGGTTGATCGACATAGCCCCAGCTGAGGTGATCGCCGCAGGACATGTAATCGAACTCATCGCGAAAATATCCGTAGCGGTTGTTGAAATAGATGTGGAAGAGAAGTTTGGCTAGGGCGACAGCCCAGATGATGGCCATGCCGCCGGCGAGGAAAGATTTGTGACCGCGGCGCGCGGAAATAACCGATGAGGACGTGCTGGCCATGAGGTAAGAAGGATAGCGGAGATTGTGGAGCATGTCATCGGCGGCTTCGAACAAATCTCGAAACTGCCTCCCCGCAAATTTCGCGAAGAAACCGCGCTGAGGACGTAAGGAAGAGCAGATACCTCTTGTGACCAACATGTGGTCAACGCAAACGAAGGTAACGTTCCCTGTTGATTACCTATTCTTGGTGCATATGCGCTTGTGGTAACGTTGGAATTACCGCATATTCAATAGGTTTGAATAAGGTTTTAAGCAAACGTGTCTTCGCCGACTCGCAAACCAGGTATCCACATCGCGTGGACGACGGTCACATACCGCAGTGTGGCCCTGATGATCATTGCGGGCCTCGCAGTGGTACTGACCGGAATACGCCTGACCTTTCCGCAGTTCACGGAGAACACCATCAAAGCGGCCGGAGGCGTAGCGGATAAAGCGTTGCAGCGTGTGGCGGGCATGGCGCCGGCGGCCGGACATGGCACATCCACAGCACAGCAGGCGCACTTTACCGCGCTCGATGGCACAGTGCGCGTGAAGAAAGGCAACGGCAATAGCTGGGTCGGAGCCGATTACAACATTCCACTGGAAAAAGGCGATGTGGTGCAGACCGGTTCCGAAGGCATGGCGAAGGTGGTGTTCAACGACGGCACCAGCTATACCGTGAAGCAGGATTCGCTAATCGTGATCGAAGAGAACTCGGCCAACGATCAGCAGCAGACGAACGTGGCCGTGGCGGTAAGCACTGGAACCGTGGATCTTTCGACGGCGACTTATTCGCAGGGATCGAAATCGCAGGTAATCGTGTCTGGTGCGACAGCATCCCTGGCGCCGGATTCGGCGGCGCAGGTACATAACGATCCCAAGGCCGATCAGCACGAGATCCTGATGAAGAAGGGCGCCGGCGAGGTTACGCGTAACGGAGAAACGGTGCAATTGGCGAACTGGGAAAAGGTGAGCTTCCAGGCGGCTGAGACGCACATGGAAAAGGAAAAAGGGACTGGACCGCCGACGCCGATATCTCCAGCGAACATGGCGCCGATCTTCACTTCCGGGGAGACGACCAAGGATGTGGAATTTTCCTGGACGCCGATGGCGAACGCAACGGGTTACCGCCTGCGAATCTCAAGAAATCCTTATTTTTCCTCCACCTTAGTTGACAGGAAGGTAAATACCGCCGATGTTACGGTTACAAGCCTGGGTGAAGGAGCTTACTACTGGGCCGTACAGTCCTACGATGCGACCGGGAAAGTATCGATGGAGAGCGAGAAGAACCGCTTCACCATCATTCCCAAGGGAAAGCAATCCGAAGCCATTGAATTGGATCTCGATCCCTTCATTCAGCATGGACACATTATTGAAGTGACCGGCAAGACTCAGGTGGGAGCGCGGGTGATGGTGAATGGACGGGAAGTCCCGATGTTTTCGACCGACGGGACGTTCCATTACTTCACTCCGCCGCTCACGCCGGGGGAAGCGGTGATTACAGTGACCGCCCAGACAGCACAGGGCGGAGTGAACACGCAGCAGAAGAAGATCATTATTCAGTAGATCCTTGGGCGGGCAGAAATCGCCCGCCTCAGGATCACAAGCAATGGGGTTCCGGCCAAGTATGGGCCAGGAGTACGAGGAACCTTCGGTTCGGGCGAGGTTGCAGAGGCTCTCATAGACTGAGAGAGGATGCGGCCGCGCACGGGTGGCGCAAATCGGGTTCGCCCGTAACGTGCGATCAATGTGGATCGCGAAAGAGTTCGTTCATGGCAAACAATAACGGATTTCATTCATCCCGCTCTCACAACCTCCGGTCGTTATTCAGCTTGTTCTCAAGCGATCTGGCCATCGATCTGGGCACAGCCAACACTCTGGTCTACGCGCGCGGTAAAGGCATCGTGGTCAACGAACCTTCGATTGTCGCCATCAACAAGAACACGGGTGAAGTGGAAGCCGTGGGCAAAGAAGCGAAAGAGATGCTGGGGCGGACGCCGGGCAACATCGTCGCGATCAAACCGATGAAGGACGGCGTGATTGCCGACTTCAAAGTCACCGAGAAGATGCTGAACTACTTTATTCAGAAGGCGCACAACCGCAAGATGCTGGTGCATCCGCGAATTGTGATCGGGGTGCCCTCGGAAATTACGCAGGTAGAAAAGCGCGCGGTCATGGACTCGGCCTATCGCGCCAAAGCCAGCGAAGTGCATCTCGTAGAACAAGCCATGGTCGCGGCAATTGGTGCGGGACTGCCCATCACCGAACCGAGCGGCAACATGGTGGTCGACATCGGCGGCGGCACGACCGACATCGCAGTGATTTCGTTGAGCGGCATCGTCTACTCGCGGTCGGTGCGGATGGCAGGCAACCAGATGGATGAAGCCATCATGAATTATCTGAAGCGGAAATATAACTTGCTGATCGGCGAGCGCACCGCCGAGCAGATTAAAATGGAGATCGGCTCGGCGCATCAGCTCGACAAGCCGATGACCATGGAGATCAAAGGGCGCAACCTGATCGAAGGTGTGCCCAAGACCATCACGGTCGACGACGGCGAGATTCGCGAGTCACTCAGCGAGTGCGTTTCGACGATCATGAATGCGATTCGAGTAGCCCTCGAGCGCACGCCACCAGAACTTTCCGCCGACATCAGCGACCGAGGCATCGTGCTGACCGGCGGCGGCGCGCTGCTGAAAAATCTGGACAAACGCATCCGCGAAGAAACCGGATTGCCAGTTTCCATCGCCGACGATCCGCTGTGCAGCGTAGTTCTGGGCACCGGCAAAATGCTCAGCGACTTCAAGCTGCTGCGCAAGATTTCTATCGAGTAAGCTCAAGTCCCGAGTTGCGAGTCCCGAGTACTCACTTCCAGGCAGCGACGCGAACTGTTAGTGGTTTTTCTCGGGACTCGGGACTCAGTACTCGCAACTGAAGTTATGGAATCCTTTCTCGGCCGTTACCGCAACCTGACCATTCTCGTGGGAGTGTTGTTTCTGCAGGTGCTGGGACTCGCGGTGCAGGTGAAGCGCAGCGGTGACGCGGAAAACACGCGCCTGATCCGCGTCTGGGCGGTAAGGGCCATCACTCCTTTCGAGCGTGCGCTGGTCTGGGGCCAAAACGGCAGCAGCGACCTCTGGCACAACTATTTTTTCCTGCGCGGAGTGCGCGCCGAGAACCGGCGCCTCAATAAAGAAATCGAGGAAATGCGGCTGCAAGAAGTCCGGATGAAAGAAGACGCCGCCCAAGCCCAGCGGCTGCAATCCCTCCTTGCCTTCAAAGAGCAGTTCATCGTTAAGCCCCTCGCCGCACAGGTCATTGGCTCAAGTGGAAGCGATCTTTCCCGGTCCGTTTATATCGACAAAGGTTCAAATGAGGGCGTTGCGCAGGATATGGCGGTCATCACAGCGGGCGGCATCGTGGGCAAGGTGTTGCACGCGTATCCTTCCACGTCTCTGGTGCTGATGATCAACGATCAGAGCAGCGGTGTGGGAGCGATGCTCGAGAAGTCGCGGTTGCAGGGTGTCGTGCGCGGGACGCCCAACGGCGAGTTGGTGATGGAACGTGTGATGAGTGACGAGCAGGTCTCTCCGGGAGATACCGTGCTGAGCAGTGGAGGCGATCAGATCTTTCCTAAAGGGCTTCCGCTGGGCACGGTGAGCAAAGTAAGTCCGGGAAGAGAAATGTTTCTGAACATTCACGTGAAGCCGGCCGCGGATCTGAGCCGGATAGAAGAAGTGCTGGTGGTAACGGAAAAGCAAGAACGGGCGCCGATAGCGGAGAGCGGCGGGAGGGTGCGCGCGGCGGATATTCTGGCGCAGCGCCTGCCGTCAGTGCCCGAGAAACCTGCCGTGGTTGCCGGACCCTCCGCTCCCGCGGCAAATGTTCCAGGCGGCGCGGCTGAGCCGGGATCGACTGCAGGTGTAAAGCCCCCGCCCAACGCTGCAGTCAAACCTCTAACTGGAACTGGGACGACTGTTGAAGTTCTGAAGAAAGTTGCGCAGATGCCAATTGTCGGGGATTCCGGCGCAAAGAGTTCTTCTAGCAGCGGGGCTGCGTCGAGCGCGGTTCCAAGCTCTACGGCCAACACCGGCTCGAAGCCCGCGACGAAACCCGCGTCGAAGACCGAGACGAAGACCGAGACGAAATCTGCGGCCACCACTGCAAAACCGACTGCAGCTCCCCCTAAACCTTCGAACTCGCCGTCCAATCCTAAACCCGCTGCAACGGAAGACAATCCCCACTAGCGTGCCCATCACTTACACATCGGGCGAGCAGATCGAGGTTTACCGGTTCAGCATTCCGGTGACCGTGGGCGTGCCGCTGCTGGCGCTGCTGCTGCAAGGGTTCTTGCCCATACGGTTTCCCTTGTTTGCCTACCTCGACCTGCCCTTGCTGGTAACAATTTTCTTTGCCATGGCGCGGCGCAATCCCGTCTCCGGACTGTTTACCGGAGCCGCCATCGGGCTGGCGCAGGACATGCTGGGCCACCATCCAATCGGACTCTACGGCATCGCCAAAACCGTGGTTGGCTATGGGGCGTCGTCGCTGGGTGCGAAGCTCGACGTCGAAAATGCCGGAGCTAGATTCCTCGTCACGATGGGTTTTTACCTGATTCACGCTGCTGTCTATTTCACCGTGGCGCGCGGCATGGTCAACCTAACGCTCGACTGGAGCTGGACCCGGGGAATTTTAGCCGGGCTGGCGAACGCGATCCTGGGCGTAGCGATTTACTTCGTGCTCGATAAATTCAAGCAGAGAACTTAGGGGCGGGCTTCGGGCTTCGGCTTTCGGGCTTCAAGCGACCCGCGCCAAGCAAGACGCGTGACCTTCGTGTCGGAGAAGCGGTCCGCGCCTACGACTGCCGGATTACAATGTATCTAACTTCCTAAGGGGATAAAAACGGCTGGGGTCCAACGAGCGAAGGCGCAGCAGCAGCGCCGAAGCCCGGAGCCCGAAGCCCGAAGCTCGATGTTCGGACGCGACGACAAAGTTTCGGCAATCCGCCTGACGGCGGCGCAGTACATGATCCTGGCCATCTTTCTTGTGCTGGCTTATGGACTGTGGCGGCTGCAAGTGATGCAGAGCGGCTATTACGCCTCCGCGGCCCAGAAAAACGAAATTCGCAATGTGCCCATCCTCGCGCCTCGGGGCAAAATTCTCGATCGCGAAGGCCGCATCATCGTCGATAACTACCCATCATTCTCTGCGCTGCTCCTGCGTGATTCTTCCCGTGACCTGAATGCCGATGCGGATTTGATTGCCCAAGGCCTGCACCTCGACGCAACCGAAGTGCGTACGAGAATCCGGCATTTCGCCTCCATGCCGCAATACCAGCCGATCTTTCTGAAAGAAGACATCACTCCGGACGAGCTGGCGTTTATCGACGCGCATCGCAACGAACTGCCGGAGTTGGACACGATCGTCGCCCATCGCAGGTTGTATCCGCGCAACGGATTCATGGCCCACCTGATCGGCTATGTCGGCGAAGTCACGGAAGACATGCTCAACCAGCCGCAGTTCGAACTCTACAACCCCGGCGATGTCGTGGGAGTCTCGGGCGTCGAGCGGCAATACAACAACGCATTGATGGGAAAAAACGGGGCGCGGCGCGCCCTCGTAAACAGCCACGGTCGCGAAATCGGGTTGCTCGGCGAGACCGAGGCAGTCCCCGGAAAACAATTGAAGCTGACCGTGGATATTGATTTGCAAATTGCTGCCGAGGAAGCGCTTGAAGGGAAGAACGGCGCCGTTGTCGCAATGGATCCGCGTACCGGCGAAATCCTCGCTATGGTGAGCCGGCCGACCTTCGATCCCCAAAGTTTTTCGGTGCGGGTGTCACGCGATCAATGGAGCAAGCTGGTCAATGATGAAGACCATCCGCTCATGAACAAGGCGATTCAAGCGCAACTCGCGCCGGGGTCGACGTTCAAAATCATTATGGCGACTGCCGGCCTGCAGGAAGGCATCGCGCAGGACCTGCATGTGAACTGCACCGGCGGGGGAATTTTCTACGGACGTTATTTCAAATGCTGGATCTCAGCGCGGCATCAATCGCACGGCGCCGTCGACATTGTGAAGGGAATTTACCAATCCTGCGATGTGTTCTTTTACACGCTCGGAGAAAAGCTTGGCATTGACCGCATCGCCAGGTACGCAACGGCGCTGGGCATGGGGCAGAAAACGGGAATCGATCTGCCGCAGGAAGTGAGCGGGGTGATGCCGTCCGAACAGTGGAAGATCCGGAACTTCAAGCAGAAATGGTTTGCCGGGGAGACGATCTCGGTGAGCATCGGGCAAGGCGCAGTGGCGGCAACGCCCATCCAGATGGCGCGCGCCTTCGGCGCGATCGCCAGCGGAGGCCGCATGGTTCGGCCGCATGTGACCAATCCCACAGATTTGCCGCCGGGCATAATTCCAGCGCAGAACCTTCAGGATGAAGTGACGATTCCGATCGACCCGAAAAATTGGGAGATCATTACCGACGCTATGGCGCAGGTCGTCAGCCCAGTGGGCACCGCAGGCGCGTCGGCGATCAAAGGCGTAGACATGGCCGGCAAGACCGGCAGCGCCCAGACTGTCAGCAACGCGCTGAAGGCCAAGATGAGCGCCAGCGACAAGGCCAAGCACAAAGACAATGGCTGGTTCGTCGGAGTCGAGCCGCGGCGCAATCCGGAAATTGTCGTGTGCGCCCTGTTCGAAGAAGGCGAGCACGGCTCCTTGGCCGCCCACGTAGTTTCGAAAGTGATCGAAGCCTACGTAGAGAAGCAACGCCGTCAACCGGCGAAGATGGCATCGGCGAAGGCCGCAGCCAACGCGGAAATCGGCGCAGTATGGACCGAGCCGGACGAAGATGGCGGCGAGCAGAAGCTGCAAGGCGGCCACTTTTTTCTGGACACAGCAAAACGCCCGCTAGCGGTCATGACGGCCGCGCCGGGAATGGCGCAGACGCATTGAGCCGAAGGATGCGAGGGCCAGAACCGAAACGAAGTCGACCGAGTTAGCTAGGAGCTAGAAGCTAGAAGCTGCCTTTATGAGCCGTTACGTTTCATTCCGCGATTTCGACTGGCTCCTGCTGATCTTTGTCCTCATGATCTGCGGGCTCGGCGTAACGGAGATCCACAGCGCCACCATGCACACCAAGTTCGCTGGCTCTCACATCAAACAGATTTACTGGATTCTCGGCGGTGTCGGCGCGATGTTTCTGCTCAGCGCCGTGAACTACCAGTTGTTACTGGATAGAATTCACTGGTTTTATATCGCGGGAGTGGCCTCCTTGATGGCGGTGCTCGTCTTCGGCCAAAAATATCTGGGAGCGCGCCGCTGGATCAAGATGCCCGGCGGAAACCACTTCCAACCCTCCGAGTGGGTGAAGCTGATTCTTATTCTGTCGGTGGCAAAGTATTTTGCCGACCTCCGGCATCGAGAACTGTCTTGGCCGGATTTCATCAAGGCCGGGGCCATCGTCGGCATTCCCATGCTGATGGTGTTGGCGCAACCCGATCTTGGCACCGCCCTCACCTACGTTCCCATCGCCATCATGGGTGTATTTCTAGGCGGCATGCAGTGGAAGCAGGGGGTGTTGGTCGCGCTGCTGGCTTTGATTGGCGTAGGAGCAGTCTTCTTCGTCCCCCGAGTGCACGTTCTAAAGTCTTATCAGAAACAGCGCCTCACCAGCTTCATGGACCCCGAGAACGATCCCCAGGGGACGGGGTACCAAGTTGAGCAATCCAAGATTGCCGTAGGTTCTGGGGGCTTGTGGGGCGGTAAAGGCTCGCAAACCCACGGTGCGTTCCTGCCCGTCCCACAAACGGACTTTATTTTCGCGGCTTTCTCAGAGGAGCACGGATTCGTGGGCGCTCTGGGGGTTCTGCTGTTATACTTCATTGTGCTGATGCGTTTGACCCAGAACGCTCAAACCGCGCCCGACCGCGCGGGCACGTTCGTGGTGATGGGTGTGGTGGCTGTGCTTAGCTTCCATATCCTGGTCAATGTCGGCATGGTGGTCGGTTTTATGCCGGTCACCGGAATACCCCTGCCGCTAATGAGTTACGGAGGGTCTTCCGTGTTGTTTATGTTCCTGGCGCTGGGGATGGTGATGAATGTCCGAATGCGCCGCTTTGTGAATTAGCCGGCTGTGGGCTTGCTGATTCAACGGGATTAAGTACCACGTTTCACGATCCTTAAGCTGGATTCCTGAATCCATTCTTGAACTTTGTTCTTGAATACGGGAAGACAGCAGGAAGTAGTTGCTGCGCCAGTAGGCGCAGCCCCAAAAATATCGATCGTCCTCGCGTAAAGGGGGCATTTCACCGGCTGTCGAGCAGTCGAAGGCCGGGCAGGATTGAAGCTATAACGCTGCTGGCAGGGAAACGGCCCCCCGACCTATAAACGGTCTGAGAGTGCGGTCACAAACCCGGCAGACGCAAAGCGAAACAGTGCAAAAGATACCCAAGCTTGAGCAGCGGATTCGGCCAGGGAGAAACCTCCCCAGCCCCACCCGTCCCCCATGCGGGGCCACTATCGCGACGCTCGATCCTCCCGTTTCCTTCCTCGCTTCGCCCCGGTGAAACCCGTCCGGCTTTAAGCCGCGCGGGACCGGAGTGTCCATGAACAAAGAGTTATTTGTCTCTTCCACGCCTCACGAGACCAAGGTCGGGCTGGTGGAAGACGATCTGCTCGCGGAAATCTACCTCGAGCGCGAAAATGAATACACCCTAGCCGGCTCCATCTACAAAGGACGCGTCACCCGCGTGCTGCCTGGCATGCAGTCCGCCTTCGTCGACATCGGCCTTGAGCGCGATGCCTTCCTCTACGTTTCCGACTTTATGGAGTTGGAGGAGCACGACGAGGATCTAACCGACGTCGTCCCCGCGAACCGCGGCGTGCAGGATATGCGGCAGCCTGCCCGGGAAGAATCCACCGAAGTCGAAGCGCACTCGCATGAAGCCGAGGATGCACCACCCGAGACGGAGAGTTTCGGCAACGCTGCCAATCAGGATTTCGTCGAAACTGAAGAGCCGGCAGAGTCTCAGTCTTCGGTCGCTGCTCCGGATGCGTCCGGCAGTGGCGTATCTCAGGACCGTGATCGCGGAGCTTATCGCGGACGCCGTCGTCGTCGTGGCGGCCGTCGCGATGGCCGCAGTGACGGACGCGGTGACAATCGTGATCGCAACTCGGAACCGCGTTTGCCTCGGCCCGTAGTCGAGAGCGCTCCTATCCCACCACCGGCACCTACTTTTACCCCGGCTGCTCCTCGGCATGAATCAAGCCGAAGCCAACAGTTTGGTCCGCCCGCGGGATATCAGCCGATTCTGCTGCCCGGCGAGTCGATTTCCAAGTACCGCGGCCTAGCGCCGACTCCAGTAGTTCCGGAGCGAGCTTCGCAGGAAACTCCTGGCGCGCGGAATTTCGCTCCATCAACCACTCCTGCGAATTTGGCGGAGCCGGTCGCTCCGCTGGCTGCTGCTTTTCCGGAGGACGAACCGGTCTTCGCCAGCGCCGCGGCTGGCGTTGTCGAAGCTCCGCGAGCATACGCACCACCTGCGGTAGAGAACCGCAGCACTCCAGTTCCGGTTTCTGAAACCTCGACCACCGTGGATTGGAACCGCGAATTTCGTCGCCAGGACCTGGCGAACGCGCCTACTTCTGCTGTGGTCACCGAAGTCCCGGAAGCTTCCGCACAGCCCGTTGAACCCGTTGAAGAAGAGGAATTCGTCGAAGAAGCAGACGAGATGGTGGTGGATTCCGAGGAGGCAAATCAGCGGAAGCTTCAGGTTCTCGAAACCCAAGCTCCTGCCTTCGCCGCGCCCGGAACCCTCGAAGAAGAAACCATCGACGAAGAAGAAGCGGACACCGTCCGCTACGAACAATCCTCCGACGAAGGCTACGATGAATTCGAGGAAGAGACGCGCGCCGCCGGTCAGATTGCCGAAGTCCGCGAGACTGTGGATGAAATCCACATGGCCTCCCTAGCCGAGGCAGGAGTCGTGCCGCCTGCGGACGGCAGCGTGGGCGAAGACGACTCCGAAGAATTGGAACTCGAAGAAGCGCAGGCTGAAGCCGAGGCATTGCTCGACGCCGAAGCCCGCGGCAACGGCGAAGTCGATGCCCGCGCGGAAGTTCGCGCCCCTGCAGGAACCGCCGGCTACACGCAGCGTGCGCCGCGTCCGCAGCGCCCCGGTTATGATCGCCAACGTGGAGGCCGCCGCAGTGGTGGTGGCGGGCGCCGCTTCCCGCGCCGCCAGTCAGCGCAGGAAGTCCCAAAGATTTCCGACTTGCTAAAAGAAGGTCAGGAAATCCTGGTGCAGATTGCCAAAGAGCCAATCGGCAAGAAAGGCGCGCGCATCACCAGCCACATCGCGTTGCCCGGACGTTTCTTGGTCTACATGCCGACGGTCAACCATACCGGAGTCTCGCGCAAGATCGCGTCCGACGAAGAGCGCCAGCGCCTCAAGCGCATCGTGATGAGCGAGCGCGATAACGGCCACGGCGGCTTCATCGTTCGCACCGCCGCTCAAAACGCAGGCGAGGACGAACTCCGCGCCGACATCCGCTTTCTCAAAGGCCTCTGGAACGACATCAAGAGCCGCGCCGAAGCCTCCAAGCCGCCCGCGCTGATCTATCACGATCTCAACGTAGTCGAGCGCGTGCTGCGCGACCAGGTCACGTCTGACTTCTCCGTAATCTGGGTCGACACTGAACCGGAGTACGAGCGCATTCTCCGCTTCTTCAATCGTTTTCAGCCGGGACTCGTGAAGCGCGTGAAACTCTTCACCAAAGAGACGCCGCTGTTCGAGCAGTTCGGCCTCAAAGAAGAAATGGATAAGGCGCTCAAGTCGAAAGTCTGGCTCAAGAGCGGCGGCTACATCGTCATCAACCAGACCGAAGCGCTGGTCGCCATCGACATCAACACCGGCAAGTACGTAGGCAAAACCTCGCGCCTCGAAGACACCATCGTCAAAACCAACGTGGACGCGATCAAAGAAATCGTTCGCCAGATTCGCCTGCGAGATCTCGGCGGCATCATCATCATCGACTTCATCGATATGGACGAGCGCCGCAACCGCCAGCGCGTAATGCAAGCGCTAGAAGAAGAACTTCGCCACGACCGCGCGCCGTCGAAGGTTCTCCAGTTCAACGACTTCGGCCTGGTAGCCATCACCCGCAAGCGCGTGAAGCAATCGCTCGAACGCACCATCGGCGCCCCATGTCCCTATTGCCAATCGACAGGCTACGTAAAATCGCTGACCACCGTAGCGAACGAAATCTACGTCGAGATGCGCAAGATGGCAAAACACCTGGTGCAGGAAGACGTAATGCTGCGCGTGCATCCCGATGTAGCCAAAGAATTGAAGGCCAACAACGGCCGCCTCCTGAACGAAATGGAAGAACTGACCAAGCGCACCATCATCGTAAAAAGCGACCCCGCCCTGCATCAGGAGCAGTTCGACATTAACTAGCTGTCAGCCGTCTGCTATCAGCCGTCAGCAAAAGTGCCCATGTGGGGACAGCCGCCCTCGGCTGTCCGCCGGGCAAGGCCTGGCTGCTTGCCATTGCCACTGATTTTCGACCCGGATGGGAACGGTACGTTCGGGAAGGGCACGGCTTCAGCCGTACCACAGAAAGCCAAGAAGGACGCGGGCTTCAGAAGGTGCGTGAGAACTAGATCCGCGCTCTGGTGGTGGAATGAATTTCGATGGTTCAGCCGCGCAGCGGCGAAAGAATGCAGCCACGGCGCAAGCCGTGGGTAGAATGTGCGGGAACTGAGAGCTGAGAACCGGGAACTGAGAGCTGAGAACCGAGAACCGAGAACTGAGAATTGAGAACTGAGAACTGAGAACTGAGAACTGAGAACTGAAAACTAGCTTCCCGGATGAGCCAGAGCCTTTACGGCGAGATCAGATCGAACGCGTAGTTTGTGCACCGTTTCATGAATCGCGACGGCAGATGCATTGCTATCTGCGCCCTTGGCGACGGCGACAGCCTCTTCCGTCGTGGTGCTGGCGATTTCGAGCAGGGCTACGAGCGCGTCGGCATGCAACTTCCACAGCGACGACATGCTATGGCTGCGCTTGAGTTCCTCGAGTTCGGTGTTCACGCGAGCCACGCAGGAAACCATGCGGATTAGCGTGCGCGCAACATCGGCGCGAAGGCTTTTCTCCTCGAGGAAGCTTGCATTGTAGGCTTCGGCTTCGGCCGTAGTTAGTGTCAGATTGAAAAAGCGCATCGGGACAATCTGCCGATACTTGGGATCAGCAACGCGCACAAAGACTCGGATCGATTCTTCAACGCGGCGCAGTTTGCCTTCTTCGGCAGAGATTTGCTGGGCCGTGATTGCCGGCGCCTGAAAGGCCTGCGCTGGAACGGGCTCTTTTGCGGCCGCAACTCGCGCAGCCTTGGCAGCAGCAGCCGCGCCCGAAGATTTCGTTGTGCCTCCGCCCGAAGGCGCAAGCAACGACTTGCGAATCGGTGGACGCCGGTCGAGTTCTTTTTTCAAGCGCGAGACACGGCGAAATTTTTCCAGAGCGCTGCCGTAGTCGGCTTGCAGCATTTCTTTCTGTTCGATCGCGGCTACGTGGTCGACCGTGACTTCTACGCCGTCGACGGTGCTGAGAATGCTGCCTCCCATCTCATCGAGAGCCTGGGCGAATTGCTTGATTTCTCCCAGAGCCTTTTCGAAGAGCTGGTCAAAGCGCGCGCCGAACGCCGCGTTGTGGGCGGCGACCGTCGCCAGCACGCCGGGATGATAAAACGAAGCGTCCAGCCAGCGCTTCAGTTCGCGCACTCGCGAGATGATGCCGGAATCGATAAGCGAATTGAAATCGCGGTAACGGGCGATCTCCTCGCGCAAGGGATCGAAGTTGCGCAACAGTTGCACGTGTTCTTCCGGAAGCGAAGGCACATCGGTGTCGGCAAGAATTTCGATCAGGGCAATTTCAAATGGAGAGAGCGGCAAAGATCCGTCGAGTCCGTAACCGTGCTGCTGCCATTGCCCGTGGACTCGGGGATGACGATAAAGGAAAGTAGAAATCAGATCGGTCTTGTCGCGGTTGACTTCGCTGGGCTCGCGGCGGCGCACGAAGTAACGAAGCAGGGCCTCGGCAACTTCGGAATCTGTTTCGGGAGTCAGCGCGTGGCGCAGCATCGCGGGCGTGATAGCCATATCGAGCAGGTGCAGCCAGCGATACATCCGCGAAAGAGTTTCGGGAAGGTCGGATTCAGAATGGCGAAGCGAGACTTCGTCGAGCCCGCTCGGAATGGGCACATCGCCGCCGAGCGAATCGCGCATCAGCTTCTGATAAAAACCCTGGACAGTCGCCAGGATTGCTAACTCAAATTTAAGATCCTCGGCCAAGAAACGCTCCCGCGAGCGGGAATTTCCCCCTCGGTTAAAGGATTCTTTACTGCTGTTCAAGTAAAGATGAAAGTCACCGAGGCTGCAAGTTACCAGCGGAGCGAGACTTTTACGTCCGCTTCCGATCTCTGGAAGTGCATGGCCTTTCGGGCACTGAGGTGAGGTTAGAAAACCACGGTTTTGTTGCCGTAAAGAAGCACGCGATTTTCAATGTGCCAGCGAACTGCGCGGGATAGTACGACTTTTTCGAGATCGCGGCCTTTGCGGATTAAATCTTCGACCGTATCGCGGTGAGAGACTCGGACGACATCCTGTTCGATGATGGGCCCGTCGTCGAGGACCTCGGTGACATAGTGGCTGGTTGCGCCTATGAGCTTTACGCCGCGCTCGAATGCTTGATGGTATGGTCGAGCGCCGATGAAGGCGGGCAGAAATGAGTGATGGATGTTGATGATGCGCTGCGGATAGCGGTTGACGAAATCGTTGGAGAGAATCTGCATGTAGCGGGCGAGGACCAGGAAGTCGGCTTTGTGGTCTTCGATCAAAGTTTGAATTTGATCCTCGGCTTGTGGCTTGTTGTCTTTGGTGATTGAGATGATCGCGTAAGGAATTTTGTAAAAATCGGCGATGGGTTGGTTGTCGGGATGGTTGGAGACAATCAGCGGGATGTCGCACGCTAGCTCGCCACTCTGGTGACGGTAGAGAAGGTCGACGAGGCAATGATCGTATTTGGAAACCAGGATGATCATGCGTGGGCGATGCGAGGACTGCGCCAGACGCCATTTCATCTGAAACTTTTCGGCGATGGCAGAGAAATGCTTGCTGAAGTCAGCGAGGTCTTTGTCGGCGAGATCTTTTCCAGGTAGATCGATGTCGAAATCTTTGGGATCGAATTCGACGCGCATTAAGAAGAGGCCGGATTCTTCGTCGGCGTGTTCGTCGGCGTGCAGGATGTTGCCGCCGTGGCGATAGACGAAGTCGGCGATAGTGGCGACTTCGCCTTTCGCGTCGGGGCAGGAGATTAGGAGGATGGCGGAATTCTTCATGGCTGGGAAGGCGACGCGGTCAGCGGCCTTTCTTGCGTTCGAGTTCTTTGATCCGAGCCTTGAGCATCTTTTTCAGGAGGGTTGCGGGAAGAGGCTTGTCCGGCGCGAAGCGGATGGTGCCTTTCGCCGTTTTGAGGTTCTTGAGTTCGTCTTTGAACTCTATGATTGGACCCGCTCCCGGGAACAGGCTGCAATGGTCCGAGAATGCAGCGAAGCTCGCGAGCATTCCTTTGTATTCGAATGTCGGGATACCATAGCTGATGCACTCGGTCGCCTCAGGCGGTGCAGCGGAGCGAATGACGGCGCGAACCTTCTTCAAGGTGGTGCGGGCGGGCTCGGGGATTCCTGCAAGATATTCGTCCACGTTATTGACACCAGTTTTGGGCTTTCTGTTCGCAGCTTTTTTGCCTGATTTTGTCTTTTTCATCTGTGGTCATTTCAAGTCTACGCCCGAGGCGTCGTCGGCGTGCTCGTCGGCGTGCAGAATGTTGCCGCCATGGCGGTAGACGAAGTCGGCGATGGTGGCTACTTCGCCTTTCTGGTCAGGGCAGGAGATGAGGAGGATGGCTGAGGGTTTCATGGTCACGATGCGGCGCGAGTTAGCGGTTTATGCAACCTTAGCGCGATGGCCTAATTGAAAGAGTAAGTCACCGAAACCCAAGGCCATCAAGGACAGCGCGATCGACGGATCGTCGGCTTTCGAAGACGTCAATTCCGTGAGACCCCTTGGCGAGTTCTGAGTTGAGCCACTCGCTTTCCGGTTCTTCCATATATTTCGAAAAGGCGGACTTGAAATCCTGCCAAGATGAGTAGGTTTTGTGAAGAACATCCCCAGATGCTGGATAAGCATTTACCTTGTGCTCCCCTGAAGAGAGCCTCTGGACATGCAGCCTGTACGCCATCATAGTGCCTTACTTTCTGAATGCGTCCTAAGTAGAACGGATTCTGGTCAGGTGCCGTGATTATAATCACCATGTAGGTTCTGGAGGGTAATCGCATCGGCTACGACAGTTATGAACAACGTGGTCGGTGTGGTCGCTTGAACCAATTACACTCAAACGCCAAGGAGAAACCATGCAATACCCCAAGATCGTTGTTGCGCTGTGCTTCGCGGCGTGTGTAAGCGGAGCCTTGGCGCAAACCAAAGAGCAAACCGTGCAATACAACGCACTCGGCGCCGCTGCCGTGCGCGTTGTGCGGGATAAAGGATTCGATGACCCAGACAGTTTTCGAGTTACCGCTGCGTGGCTAGTCCGTGCCCATGATCCCGATGATCCGAACCTTTTTTGGGTTTGCTTCGTAGGGCGCGCGAAAAATGAAATGGGTGGATACGTCAAAGTTCTCGCAGAAGCTGAGGTTTCTCTCAGTAAGGGAACTGCCGTCTTCATTATGTCGGGTGCGTCCGACGGCGAAAATGCCAAGTACATCCGTCAGAGTTGCACATCCGATCTTGTCGCCAATGGCAACCGTGTATTTGCTGACATAACAGACGCGGCGAAAGCCGCGCTCAAGGCTGATCTCGATAAACAATAAATGCTGACAAATCGCCATTTCTCATTGCCCGGGTATGCCACCGGAAGCTAGTCTGATCGAGTAGCGGCCTTAGCGCCTCAGTCCTTTAAGTATCTCCCTGGCCGCATTCGCTCCCGAGCCTCCGGTCAATCCCGCGCCGGGATGCGTGCCGCTGCCGCACAGAAAGAAGTTGTCGAGCGGCGTACGATAGGGGGCCCAGTCCAGCAGCGGGCGCATGGTGAAGAATTGGTCGAGGGCCAGGTCGCCGTGGAAGATTTGGCCGCCGGTTAATCCGTAGACGTCTTCGAGATCCTGCGGGGTGATGATCTGATGGGTGAGAATCAGCTCGGGCAGATTGGGCGCGTATTGTGCGAGGGTCTGCACTACGGTTTGGCCTAGCGCCTTACGCTGGTCTTCCCAGTCACCTTTCAGCTTATACGGAGCGTACTGCATGTAGATCGACATCACGTGCTTGCCTTCGGGCGCCAGCGTCGGATCTGTGAGCGATGGAATTACGGCTTCGAGATAGGGATGAGGAGAGAAATTGCCGTACTTGGACGCATCGAAGGCACGCTCGAGGTAGTCAATCTCGTGGCCGATGTGGATGCGCCCCTTGAGCGCGTTTCCGTTTCGGTCCTTCAATGCGGTGAAATTCGGCAGGGCAGAGAGCGCGAGGTTTACTTTGGCGACCGTGCCGTTGCCGCGATAATGCTGCAGCTTTTGTACGAAGTCGGGGGATAGATGCGTAGGATCGGTGAGCTTGAGCAGAGTGCGCTTGGGGTCGGCGTTGGAGATTACAGCCTTGGCGCTGATTTCTTCACCGGTGCCTAGCAGCACACCCGTGGCTGCACCATCTTTCACGCGAATCTCGATGACCTCGGCGGCGGTGCGAATCTCAACTCCGGCGGCTTGGGCGGCAGAGGCCATGGCTTGCGTGAGCGCGCCCATGCCGCCAGCGGCGAAAAAAGCGGAGCCGGCCGGATGACAATCGCCGGCGGCGCGAATCAGCAATTGCAGACTGCTGCCTGCGGACCATGGGCCGAGAAAGGTTCCGAAGATTCCGCGAGCGGCGATTACTGCGCGCAGCAATTCGGTTTCGAAATATTCCGCTACCAGATCGGCGACTGCCATCGGGCCCCAGCGCAACACGCGATACATATCATGCTTGCCTAGATTGCGCAGCGCGCGGCCGGTCTTGAGCATGCTCCAGAGATCGCCGTTGCTGGGGTGATCAATGTCGGGCGGAGTTGTGGCTAGGACTTCGGCAATGACCTTGCTGATTTTTCCTAAAGATTTTTCGAATTCGGGATACTTTGCGGAATCTTTTTGCGAGAAGGCAGCGATGGATTGCGATGATTTGTTTTCGTCCTGATAGAGGGAAAGCGCGCGACCGTCGGGCGAGAGTGCGGTGACGCAGGTCTCTGGCGTAATCCATCGCAGGCCGTGTTTTTCCAGTTGCATGTCGCGAACTATGTCGGGACGAATCGGTCCGGCGGTATGCGCCAGCGTGGAGCAGCGGAAGCCGGGATGAAATTCGTCGGTGATCGCGGCGCCACCGACTTGTGGGCGGCGTTCGAGGATCAGAGGCTTCAATCCGGCTTTCGCGAGGTAGAAAGCGGTGACGAGGCCGTTGTGGCCGCCGCCGATGATTAGGACGTCGCGGGTGTTCATAGGGTGTGTTCCCCGGATGTATGGGCAGAGCGGCCTACACTGGACAAGAGTTGTGCCCGGAGTAGGGATCCTTCGACTGCGGTTGTTCTTCGCGCTTGGGGCGCGAAGAACAATCCTCGCTCAGGATGACAAGCGGGATGGTGCGAGGTGCAAGGCATAGATTACGCAGCGCCTCCCAGGTCTTTCAGCATTTCCAGAGCTGCTAGGCGGCCGGGCGCGCCCATGATGCCGCCGCCGGGGTGCGTGGCGGAGCCGCACATGTAGAGATTTTGAATGGGCGTGCGAAAGCGCGCGTAGCCTGGGGCGGGGCGCAGAAAGAAAAGTTGTTCGAGCGACAGTTCGCCCTGGAAGATGTTGCCTTCGCTTAGTCCCCACTCGCGTTCGAGATCGAGCGGAGTGATGACTTGCCGGTGGAGGATGATGTCTTTTATGTTCGGCGCGTACTCGGCGATGGTGTTGACGACGGTGTCGCCGAAGGCTTCTTTCTGATCGTCCCAGTTCAAGCCGGGACGCAGTTTGTAGGGTGCGTACTGCACGAAGCAGGAGAGCACGTGCTTGCCCGGCGGCGCTACCGAGGGATCGGTGAGGCTTGGGATCACCATGTCGATGTAGGGCTTGCGCGAAAAGTTTCCGTACTTGGCGTCGTCGTAGGCACGCTCCATGTATTCGACTGATGGAGAGATTGAGATGGCACCGCGCAGATGGGCGCCCGGTCCGGGGATGGCTTTGAAGTTGGGCAGGGCATCGAGCGCCATGTTCACTTTGCCAGATGATCCGCGATACTTGAAGCGGTTGATGTCTTCGAGGAAGTCGGCGGGGAGTTGGTCGGCCTCGATGAACTTGTTGAAGGTTAGGCGAGGATCTACGCTCGATGAAATTGTTTCGGCGTAGATTTCGTCGCCGTTGGAGAGGACTACGCCTTTGGCTTTGCCATCTTTGACGATGATCTTCGCGATGGCGGCTTGGGTGCGGATTTCTACTCCAGCTTCGCGAGCGGCGTCACCGATGGCGTTTGAAATTGCTCCGGTGCCGCCGCGCGCGAATCCCCAGGCGCGGAATGCGCCGTCGATCTCTCCCATGTAGTGGTGCAGTAGAACATAAGCAGTTCCGGGAGAGCGCACACCTAAGAATGTGCCGATGATTCCTGAGGCTGACATCGTTGCTTTGAGGACATCGGTCTCGAACCATTGATCGAGAAAATCGATGGCGCTCATGGTCATGAGCTGGACCTGGTTGTATTTGTCGTAACTCGACATGCCCTGAAAACGCTTGCCGATGAAGAGCAGCTTCATCAGTTCGCGCGGGTTCAGTGTGTTCGGGTCGGGCGGGACCATGCTGAGGATCGGCTTGACGAAGCGGCACATGGCTTGCATGGCTTTGCCGAATTCGTCGTAGGCTTCGGCGTCGACGCGAGAGTGGCGGGCGATCTCGCGGTGAGTTTTGCCGTGATCGTTCACGCGCCAAAGATAATCGCTGCTGGGCATGGGGGTGAAGGTGCCATCGAGCGGGAGGATTTCGAGGCCGTGACGTGGGAGGTCGAGGTCGCGGATGATTTCCGGGCGCAGCAGTGAGACCACGTAGGAGCAGACGGAGAATTTGAAGCCGGGGAAAACTTCTTCGGTGCAGGCCGCGCCGCCTAGAATGTGCCGGCGTTCGAGCACGAGAACTTTCTTTCCGGCGCGTGCGAGGTAGGCAGCGTTGACGAGGCCATTGTGGCCTCCGCCGATTACGATTACATCGTATTGATTAGCCATGAGCTTTGAGCCTTGAGCTGCGAGCTTGCTGGGTTGAGATTGGGGACGAGGAATGTTAGCGCAGTTTTGGGGCGCGCCTATTAGAGGCCACTGGGTAGGACGCTCCAGTTGCGGAGGACATTCGATAGGATTGGGACGAGTGGGCGCATGAGCTGAAGGGTGATTCTATCGGGAATGCATGATTTTGTCTGCAAGATTAGCGAGCGTGGATGGCGCCTCCGATGAGGGTTACGGCGTATAATTTCGCTTCGAGTTAAATCACTTCGAGGCCACACCCTTGCCTATTGGAACCGCATTTCACGAGCGCACATTTCCACTTTGCCAGAGCTTGAATTATCGCGAGTGGTCGGGGTATTACACGGTGAGCGTGTATGAGGTGCATCATGAGCACGAGTACAACGCCATCCGCAATGCGGCGGCGCTGATCGATATTTCGCCGCTCTACAAGTATTTGGTCACGGGCAAAGACGCGACGCGGCTGGTGAACCGCGTGATCACGCGCGACATTAATAAAGTGAAAGTGGGGCAGGTGATTTATTGCTGCTGGTGCGATGAAGAGGGCAAAGTCATCGACGACGGCACGATTTCGCGGCTGGAGGAAAATGTTTACCGCTGGACGGCGGCCGATCCGAGCCTGCGCTGGTTCCGGCAGAACGGCCTGAACATGGATGTACATGTCGAGGATATTTCCGAGAAAGTTGCGGCGCTGGCGTTGCAGGGGCCAACTTCAGCGAAACTGCTGAAGGCCGTGGCCGACGCTGACACTTCAAACTTGAAATATTTTCGCGTGACGCACGGAAAGATTGCGGGCGTGCCTGTCGATATTTCGCGGACTGGGTATACAGGTGATTTGGGATATGAGATCTGGGTGCCGTTAAACGAAGCCAATGATGCGGTGAAGGTGTGGGATGCGCTGGCTGAGCAAGGCAAACAGTTTGATCTGCATGCGGCGGGAATGCTGGCGCTGGATGTCGCGCGCGTCGAGGCTGGGCTGCTGTTGATTGAAGTCGACTACTCGAGTTCGAAGAAGGCGTTGATTCCTTCGCAGAAGTATTCGCCTTATGAGCTGGGCTTTGCCAAGATGGTGCATCTGGAGAAGGAAAATTTTATTGGCAAGCGGGCTCTCGAGTTGGACGCGAAAAATGGCGTAGCGCGGCAGTTTGTTGGAGTGGAAGTGGATTGGACCGATGTAGAGGCGCTGTATGAACGGTATGGGCTGACTCCGGCGGCGCCTAGCCAGGCTTCGCGCGTGGCGGTTCCTTTGTATTCGGGAGAGAAACAGGTGGGTAAGGCGACGACCACGAGTTGGTCGCCGATTCTGAAGAAGCTAATTGCGCTGGCTAGTGTGGAGACCGAGCATGCGAAGTTGGGGACGGAGTTGCAGATGGAGATCACGATCGAAGCGATCCGGCTCAAAACGAATGTGAAGGTGACTGCAGTGCCGTTCTTTAATCCAGCGCGGAAGACGGCTGTTCCGGTTTAGATTCGTTACGGGCAGTGTCGGGATCTTCTGCTGCCTGGTATTCTTCTTCGGGGCTTATGTTCGGCACCCACAAATAAATCGTGGATTCGCGCCCGGAATGGGTATATAGTGTGGGGAAATTAGGCTCCAAGAGGAGCCTCCACCGGAAAGACTTCAGCAGATTTTCGGATGGTAGGGAGGGACGATTATGAAGCGAATACTTTTGATGGCAGCATTGGCGTTGGCGCTGCCACTGGCGGCTTTCGCGGGCAATGTGGATTTCACCAATACGGGTGGGACGCTCACTGGAACCTCCGCAGGCTTGACGCTTACCGGGTCTGAGTTGACCGTCGTCGATGGCCTCGGTGGAGGCATTGTCACGGGTGGATTGGGCAGCCTGAGCTTTACCACAGGCGGGCTGACATCTGGAAGTCTCACGACCGGCGGGACATTCGCCGCTGGTGGAACCTTCACGATAACGGGCAATGGCACGGGCGGCATTCCCAACGGCGTGATCTTCAGCGGCACGTTCAGTGGTCCGGTGACCTGGACCGAGATAACGACTTCGGGGCCGAACGGTTCGATCTATTACACGTTGACGGGCGCCATCTCGGGTACCTGGTACAACGGGACGATCGTAAACGGCGCTACAACGCAGATTACGTTTAACGCCGGGAAGAACGGGTTTACCGGATCGGTACCGCTAGGCAGCGGCGATACAATCATTACCACCGTTCCTGAGATGGGTACGCTCGGATTGCTGGGAACCGGGTTGGTTGGTCTGGCCGGAGTGGTTCGCAGGAAGATGAAAGCCTAACCGTCGTTTATTTGCTTCTGAAGCCCCGCTGCGAGCGGGGCTTTTGTTTTTGTGCCTTCTTCTATTGGGTGATGTTCGCTGAATTTTGGTAGTGGCGCGGTTTGGCTTACGCGTTGGGCCGGTTCAGCGGGAGATTCATCGCTCGCTGGAAAAACGGCTTCGCTCTCACTGACGCTGACATAAAAATTACAGCGCGATCGAATTTTTTGGTGGATGCGATCAGCGCGGGATGTAGCTGTCGAGAAGCGGAGCTACGGCGTGTGTGAAGGGAAGTATGCGCTGCTGGGCGGCATCCGGTGTTTCCCCGGGAAGAATCGGGGTCACGAAGCGTATCAGGGAGCCATCGCTGCGATTCAGGCGAATGGCGTCTTTGACGAGATAGAACTTGTTCCAATATTCGCTGGCCACGCCGCGATCATGGGCCCAGAACCAGTACAGCACGAGGCGGCGCTGGTCGGCTTTGGAGATCACATAGCGATTGGCGGGGAAAGGTTCGTGACCGGGCAGGGAAAGCGTGACGCGGACGCTTTCATCGGGGTTCCAGCCCGCGCCGGGCAGGCAGTGCTGTGGAGAATGGATCGTATCGCCAGTGCGCTGGCTGGGAAAATACGCCAGGAAAAGATCGATGTAGGGCAGCTTGGCTTCGGGATCGCGATAAACGCGCTCCATGAAATCGCCCTGCCCGAGCACTTCGAGAGTCTTAGGATCCAAGGTGATCTGGGTGCTGTCCCATTGGTCGAGTTGAGAAGGAAAAGAAGAAAGCGGCAGGCGTGGAGGTGTGATTTCAGTGCGTCCCCGTGCCTGCAGGAGAATGGCGGTGAGTGCAATCAACCCGGCAGCGAGAGCGAAACGTAGCCAGCCGCGCGGCTTCATGAATTCGTGCCTTCCTCGTGCCAGAAAATACGAATGACGCGATGCAGAAGATAGAGCATGGCGAGGGAAACCACAAAAATGAGCCATCCGGAAAACTCATGAAAGAAGCCCTGCGCGCGTTCCGGATCCCAATATTGTACCAGCAGGCCAGTGCCTACGATGCGCAAACTGTTGGCGGCCACGGCGATGGGTATTGACGCTAACGTCAATAAGACTCGAACTGAAACCCTGCGCTCCATCAGATAACCGTAGATGACGGCGAGGGTTGCGAGCGACATGAGGGAGCGGATGCCGCTGCAGGCTTCGGCCACTTCGAGAGCCATCGCCGGAAGGATAATTACATTGCCTTCGCGGAGGACGGGAACGCCCATCCACGGCAAAGTTGTACTGGCTACGACCGACGCCAGATTTTGCAGCGGGAAGGTGAGTTGGTTGAAGAGGATGGCTGGGATCGGAATCATCAGAAGCAGAAATGCCCAGGGAAAAAGGAGGGCGCGAAAGAGATTCCAGCCCAGAAAGAGCACGATCAAGCCGGCGATTGCGATCAATAACGACAGGCGGGACAGGAAGATGTCTGCTCCCATCTGACCGACCATCAGCACGGACAGCCCGAACCCCAGGAAGAACAGTCCCCACCAGGAAGGTTGCGGCCTGAGGAGGCCGAGGCGAGAGCGCTCCTGCCAAACTACGAAAGCGGAAAAAAGAGGCACAAAGAAACCGTGTGAGAAGTTGGGGTCGCTCCACCATTGTGCAACCAAGTGGGACAGGGTTGGAAAGTACAACCAGAGCAAGAGGCCAGTGATCACCGCTGTTTGCCATAGCGGGAGCGGGGGCGAGACCGGGACGCGAGTTGGTGCGGTCGCGGGCTCGGATTGCAGCACTTGGCTCACTGGAACCGACCTTGTTTCTGTCTCTAGGGGGATAAAGTTCAGCATATGCGAAGCGGGGACGCGGCTGCAATGCTAAAGCCAGGAAGCAGGGTAACTGGAGTGTTGCCGGGGTAGGTTCGGGATGGAGAAGAGATTGAGGCGAAACCAGGATCTTCGCACTGAAATTTGCGATCGTGCTTTCGGGCCGCTGGCCGTGTAGCCTCAGGGCTATTCCGTGAGAGTTGGGATTATTTCCTCAAGACGAAGCGTGAGGTGGAACTTCCGGTTACCTTCGTTTGGGCAAATACTTTCCCTTTTTTGCGGAAAGGTGGTAGGTTAGGCCCAGTAAGTTTACTCCTTCCTGAGGCTGGATTCTGGCCCGTATACTTTTGAAAACATGGCGTTAAACTTGGAATTTGAGGATTTTCCGCGAGGCAAAAGGATGGCACTCGCCTTGCAGTTGAGGACGTCCTACCGTTTAGAACTACTTTTTCTTTTCGAGAGAAAAGGCTGATTGAATGAATTCAGACGTCCGCCAAAATCCGGGAAAAATGCCGACTGAAGTGATTCTAGAGCCCTTGAGAATGGACTTCATCGAAGGTGTAAGTGCGAGCACGCGAAGCGTGGAAGCAGTAATGCGGGAGGTCGCGCAGAGCGAAGTTCCGGTGTTGCTGCTGGCTGAGCGTGGAGCGGGCAAGAAGGCAACGGCCCGGCGGATTCATGATCTTTCGCAGCGTGGGGGGCAGTCGTTCCGCGTGATTTCGTGCGCCACCCTGGAGGTCGACAAGCTTGGCGAGACAGATGGCGAGGCTGGCTTGCCAGGGGCAGGCACGGTGTTTTTGGAGGAGGTCGCCGACCTGAAGGCTGCAGGCCAGGCATGGTTGCTGCAAGCACTGACGCATGGCAATGGGAATGGGAAGGGCAGCCAATCCCGGGAGGCGGGGATGATTTCAGGCGTGGCGCGGCTGATTTGTGGAAGCGCCCGCGACTTGGAAGGGGAAGTGAAGGCCGGGAATCTGCGCGAAGATTTGTATTACCGGATCAGCGGAGTGTGCCTGCGGCTTCCGCCGCTGCGCCAGCGCCGGGAGGATATTCCGGTGCTGATGGAACATTTTCTCCGGAAATATGGGCAGGACTTTCAGCGGTCGGTGCCGACGCTCAGCCCAGAGACACAGCGCTTGTTTGAGGAGTATTCGTGGCCAGGAAACGTGCGAGAGCTGGAAAATGCGGCTAAGGCCATTGTGGCCTTGGGAGATGAGACGGTCGCGATGGGCGGGTTACGGGCCATGCTGCTGCGGCCGGACCTGGGAAGCAACGGCAGCCGGGTTTCGTTGAAGCAGGCCTCGCGCGCGGCCTCTCGCGAAGCAGAGAAGGAAATTATTCTGCGTGTGCTGACTCGTACCCGTTGGAACCGACGCCGGGCCGCAGTGGAGTTGCAGATCAGTTACAAGGCTTTGCTCTATAAGCTAAAACAGATGGGATGCTCGGAATACGGAGTGACCTAGTTCCAGAGGAGTGGGTATGGAGAAAGTGATGAAGGTGGCGTGCCTTGCGCTGTTGGGGTTCGCGACGATTGGCGTGTGGGCCCAGGATGATCCAGACAACAGTGCGGCCAAGCCGGAAAAAGCGGCGGCGCCGGAAGCTCACCCACCCTCAGCGACCTCGGCGCCTGCAGATTACGTTATCGGCGCCGACGATACGCTGCGCATCGCGGTATGGAATGAACCGAATTTGAATGCCACGCTGCCGGTGCGCCCTGACGGCAAGATTTCTCTGCCGTTATTGGACGATGTGCAGGCCGCAGGCCTTACGCCGCTGCAACTACGGGATGTGATCAAGGAGAAGCTGAAGAAGTTTGTGACGGACCCGCGGGTGACGGTCGTGGTGACGGCGATGAACAGCCAGCGTATTTTCGTGACCGGAGAAGTGACACACTCGGGCGCGGTGGCACTGCTGCCCAACATGACCATGTTGCAGGCGCTCGCTGGTGCGGGATTTACCCAGTTCGCCAATCTGAAGGCGATTTATCTGCTGCGCATACGAGACGGCCAGCAGACAAAAATACCGTTTAACTATAAGGATGTAGTGAAGGGAAATCATCCCGAGCAAAATATTCTGCTGAAACCGGGCGACACCATAGTGGTGCCCTGAGGAGTCCCCTGAATGAGGTTACGGCATAGCATTTGGAGCATGATGGTGCTGTTGGTCGCGCTGAGCGCGGCCCGGGCACAGGATAGTTCCGCCCAATCGACAGACGTTACTCCCGCTCCCAGTGCGCAGCAGCCGGCGCCGGCCTTTGGCCAGGAGAATGCTCCCGCGCCCGTCAGCGAGAATCCACCGATCTCAGGACTGGATCTGCCGAATCTGGAACCGCACGCCGCGCCTTTGAGCTACCTGCAGGCGGGCGCGCACGTGAGCGAATCGGTGGCTTCGAACATACAAAACGCCCTTGGCGGAGCGGGCGTGCACACCATCTCGCGGGCAATGGGCAGCTTGGAGTTGCAGCGGCTGTGGAGCCACTACGATCTTTCGCTCGACTACCTCGGCGGTATTGGCTACTTCAACGTGGCGGGTATCGGGCTGAAGCAAGTCGAGGAACTGGGCTTAACTCAGAAAATTACCTGGAAGCGGGGAGAACTCTCGGTGCGCGATGCTTTCAGCTATCAGCCTGAAGGCACCTTTGGTAGCGGATACGGCTCAGTTGGCACGACCGGCGCGGGTCTAGCCGGGCAGAGCGCGTTCTTTGGCGGAACGGGCCTCGGAGCGCTCGGCCAGGTTCCGCGCATTATGAACCTGAGTGTGGTGGACGTGGTGGAAAGCCTGACGCCAAAGTCTTCGATCACTGCTGCCGCGGGGTATGGTTTCGTCCATTTCCTGGGCAACGACCCCGGCACGGGGACCGCTTTCATTGGAAGCAACCAGGTTTCGGCGCAGGTGGGATATAACCGTTTGCTCGGTCCTCACGATCAAGGGGCGCTGGTGTACGGCTACCAGGGTTTCGATTTTTCCACGGGACTGAACTTTCACAGCCATGTGATTCAGGTGATGTGGGGACATCGAATTTCGGGGCGCATGGATTTCATGATCGCCGTGGGGCCGCAGTTCACGCAGATTAATAACTTGCTGCTTCCGGCTTCCATCTCAGATCTCGGCAATCCAGGCTGCGTGTTTGGGATTGTGAATGGGCTCCCGGAGGTTGAATGTCCAACGAATGATTTTCGAATCGGAGCCGCTGGACGAGCCTTGCTGCGCTACAGGTTTCCCAAAGTTGTGCTGGACATGACCTATGACCACTACCTCACCAGCGGTTCGGGTTTCTTCGCTGGCGCGGAGAGCGACATCGCGATGCTGCGGGCGAGCCGGCCGATAAACCGGATCTGGTCTGCCAGCACCGACATTGGGTATTCGAGGAACAGCCGGGCGTTGCCGTTGAATTGTCCGGCGACGACGACCAATTGCCCCGGAGTGAGCGCGAATGTTTACCAGTACGGCTTCGCGGGCGCGAGTCTGCACCGCAATTTCGGGCGCACGTTACACGCTTATGCAAGCTATCAGTTCGACTACCTGGTTTTCGACGACTCGTATTGTTTGGCGACGGTTCCCGGCCCTTGCAGCCGGATTTCGCGAGTAAATATTGGAACGATTGGACTGGACTGGATTCCCCGGCCGGTCCGGCTCGACTAATTTGAAGCTGGCCCGCATGGACCAGCGGAACAGGTATTGAGATTATGGAAAACCGCGAACTAACGATGGACGATTATCTGGCGATGTTGCGCCGCCGGGTGAAGGTGATTCTGATTCCGGCGCTGTTGGCGCCGCTGGCCGGATTTGCGGTGTCTTACGTTTTTCCCGCCAAGTACACCTCGCAGTCGCTGGTGCTGGTGGAGGCGCCCAAGATTCCGGATGCGGTAGTGCAGCAGGTCTTTACCGAGGATCTGACGCAGCACATCAATACGATTAGCGCGCACGTAATGAGCCCGGCCCGCCTTAGGCCGATGGTCGACAGGCTGGGTTTAGCCAAAGGCGCACAGAGCGTTGATGATGTGGTGGCGAACATCCAGAGCCAAGGCCCCACGCTGATTCAGCCCGTGGTGACGGACCTGACTCAGATCGGCCCTGGGAGCAAGAAAAGGCCCGGGCAGGGCAGCGCAGCTCCAGCATTCTATGTGAACTACACGGCATCGACCGCGAGCGAGGCCCAGCAAATCTGCACAGATCTGACCTCGATGCTGCTGGAAGAAGATCTCAAGTCGAGGGCGGCCGAAACCCAGGGCACGACGGCTTTCCTGACCCAGCAGGTGGCGGATGCAAAACAGAATCTCGACGATCTGGATAAGAAGCTGGCAGCGTTCAAGAACCAGCACATGGGGCAGCTCCCGGGCGATGAAGATGCCAACATGAAGATCCTGATGGGATATCAAACCCAACTCGATGCCAACACGCAAACCCTGAACCGGGCGACGCAGGATAAAGCCTATACCGAATCGCTTCTGGCGCAGCAGTTGGCGGCATGGAAAGCGGCGCAGTCGACGAACAATCCTCAGACGTTGCAGACGCAGCTCTCGCAACTGCAGACCCAGCTCATCGACTTGCAGGCACGATACACACCAGACCATCCGGACGTGATCAAGACACAGGCCGACATTGCGCAGGTAAAGAAGAGGCTGGCGGAAACCAACGACCCGTCGGCGGCCGCAAATGCGACGGATACAACGCCGGAAAAGGGAACTGGGTCAGAGCCGCCGGAGATTCGCCAACTGCGCCTGCAGATTCATGCCTATGAAGATTTAATCAAGCAGGGCACTGGCGATCAGAAGAAGCTTCAGCAGGCGATTGGGGTTTACCAGAGCCGCGTGGCAGCGAGTCCGGCAGTGGAAGAAGAATACAAAGAGCTGGCGCGTGACTACGACAACGCGCAGAAAGTTTATCAGGACGACCTGGCCAAGCAGAGCACATCGAAGATGGCGACGCAGGCCGAGCAACAGCAGCAAGGGGAACAGATGGCGTTGCTGAATCCAGCCACTTTGCCGGATTCGCCGAGCTTCCCGAACCGGTTATTGTTCGCCGGCGGCGGATTGGGCGCAGGACTGGCGCTGGGACTGGGTCTGGCGGTATGGCTGGAGTTCCGCGACAAATCGATTCGCACCCAGGCCGACGCCGAGGCCGTACTCGAACTTCCCATGCTGGTTTCGGTTCCCTGGGTGGGGGACCAAGTGGCCAAGGGGAACGGGAACGGCCATTTCTGGAATCGAAAAAAACTACCTGGCGAGAGAGACGAACACAAAGAAACGACACGGGTTTAGGCAAGTTTCAGGCAGCAACGTTAGGCGACGATTATGTACAAAGAGTTTTACGGCCTGCGGGCCAATCCGTTCAACGTCAATCCCGACCCGCGTTATCTATTTCTGACGCGGCACACGGAGGAGGCTTTGGCCTGTCTCACTTACGGCATTCAGAGCCGTAAGGGGTTTGTGTTGCTGACCGGGGAAGTGGGAACGGGCAAGACCACGCTGATCAACAAACTGCTCGAGTGGTTGCGCCTGCAGCAGGTTGCGACCGCTTTCATTTTCAACTCGCGCCTGAACACGACGCAGTTTCTGGATTACATGATGGCGGACTTCGGCATCCCGTGTGATTCGAAGGCCAAGAGCCAAATCCTGCTGCGGCTATACAACTGGTTGCTGGATCGCTACCGGGCGGGCGAAACCGCGGTACTCATCGTCGATGAAGCGCAGAACCTGAGCGAAGAAGTGCTGGAAGAAATCCGCATGCTGACCAACCTGGAGACGTTTACCGAGAAACTTCTGCAGATTGTGCTGGTGGGCCAGCCCGAGTTGGAGCAGAAGCTAAAACAGCCGCAACTCCGGCAGCTACGGCAACGGCTGACGCTGCGCGCCAAGACGCACGCGCTGACGCTTGAGGAAACGAAAGCCTACATCCAGCAGCGGTTGCGCATCGCTGGTTCGAACGGCCAGCAGATTTTTGAGCCGGAGGCGGTGACGGCGATTCACCGCTATGCCAACGGCATACCGCGGGTCATTAACTTGTTGTGCGAGCACTGTCTAGTGAGCGCATTTGTGGACCAGCAGAAAATGATCGCTTCCACGGTAGTCGATGGCGTGGCGCGGGACTTTGATCTAGGCGATAGCACGGCGGCAGGGGCGATGACACCGCCGCAGCCGGAGGCAGGGCAGGAGAAATTTGATTTGGTGGATGCTTTGCGGTCGCTGGCCAGTCTGGCGGACCGGTTGCGGGAAAAAGACGACGATAAAGGCCTCCCACAGGAGAGGAAACTATGAGCAGAATTCACGAAGCGTTGAAAAAGGCCGAACAAGAGCGAGCGGCAACCCAGGGAAGTGCGGCGCCGGGACAGCCCGTTTACGCGCAGCCGGCTGATCTAGGCATGACGGCGATGGAAGAGTCGCCGATTGCGGTAGCGGCGGGAGTGCCGTCTGGTGGCGTTCCCCTGACCTCGGCGATGCCGTCATTTGCCAGCCCCTTCAGCCTTGACGCATTGCTGGCGCGCTGCCCGCAATTGCAGTGGAAGCCCGATGAGAAGACGATGCTGTTTTTCAACGGCGACGACACGGCGCGCGGCACCGAAGAATTCCGCACGCTGCGCTCGCGGCTGTATCACGCGCGCGAGAAGGCGCCTCTCAAGAAGATATTAGTGACCAGCGCGTTGCCTAAAGAAGGCAAGTCTTTCACCGCGTCAAACCTGGCGCAGGTCATCGTGAAGCAGCATGGACGCCGCGTGCTGCTGATCGATGCCGACCTGCGCGGTCCGCGACTGCACATCATGCTGGGCACGACTTCGTCTCCGGGGCTCTCCGACTATCTGCAGGGGTCGAGCGACGAATTGTCGATTATGCAGCGTGGGCCGATGGAAAACCTGTTTCTTATTCCCAGTGGCCAGCAGATATCAGATCCCTCGGAACTGGTGGCGAATGGGCGCCTCAAACTGCTTATGCAGCGGGTGGAGTCGCTGTTTGATTGGATCATCGTCGATTCACCGCCCGCCGTGCCGGTCTCCGACGCCAGCGTGCTGGCGAAGGCCTGCGATGGGGTGCTGATGGTGGTGCGCTCCAATTCGACTCCAGTCGATATGGCGCGCCGGGCGCGCGAGGAATTTTCCGAACAGATGCTGGTGGGGTTCGTCCTGAACGGAACGGATTTCGAATCCTCCACTTATTCGCGGTATTACTACGATGCATATGTAAAGAATGCGACCGAGTCGAAGTCCTAGGGAAATCGGGAAAACGTGATCCGGCTGTTCAAAATCATTTCGCTCCGCACCCTGGTGCTGCTGGGGGGCGAGGTCTTCATCGTTTGGACTTCGTTTGTGCTGGCAACGATATGGCGGAACCCCGACAGCTTACTGCTGCTCAACGTCGACGGCGGATACTTTCAAGTGCTGGCGGCGCTGGCACCGAAGATTCTGGTGGTCACTGGGGTGGTGCTGCTGCTTTCGCACTTTGCCGATCTATATGATTCTTCCAGGCTGCGCTCGACGGGGGAACACGCCGTTCGCCTGTTTTTGGTAGTCGGTTCGGTGGCGCTTGGGCTTTACGTACTGACGTTTCGCTATCCCAGCTTACTGCCGGGCAACTATTCTGCCGTTTGGGGACTGATCATCCTCACCTTCACTTTGTTTGGCTGGCGCGCGGCCTATTCCTGGATGGTGAGACAGCCCTTTTTGCGCGAACGGGTTTATGTTCTGGGCACGGGAGAGCGCGCGGAGCGGCTGTTGAGAGGGTTGCGCAAGCGCTCCGCCATGGGAATTGAAGTGGTGGGATGGACCGGCGATGTGCAAGGCGAATTGACGCGCGACAACGTGGCCTCGCACCTGCGGGGCTTGGCGCGGGGCGCGGGCGTGCATCGCGTGATTGTTGCCATGCCCGATCGGCGCGGCACGTTGCCGGTCGAGGAATTGCTGGACCTGCGCATGGAAGGGGTGAAGGTGGAAGAGGCCACATCGTGGCTGGAAAGAATTTCGGGCAGAATCGAAGTTGAGCAACTCTACCCCAGTTGGCTGATTTTTGCGGAGGGTTTCCGCTTCAGCAGTTTCTTCCGGCTGGTACGCCGGACGCTGAATTTTTCGTTCGCGTTTGCCGGAACCGTGATTTCGCTGCCTCTTCTTCCCTTCATTGTGCTGGCCGTCAAACTGGATTCCTCAGGCCCAGTGCTGTACCGGCAACAACGGGTAGGACGCCGCGGTCGAATTTTTTACTGCTACAAGTTCCGCACTATGCGCCAGGATGCGGAAGCCGACACCGGAGCTACCTGGGCGCTGGATGACGACCCGCGCATTACCCGGGTGGGCAAATTTCTGCGGGCGTCGCGGCTGGACGAAATTCCGCAATTGTGGTGTGTGCTGAAAGGCGATATGCATTTCGTAGGACCGCGCCCGGAGCGGCCGGAATTTGTCGAATGGCTGAGCAAGGAAATTCCCTACTATGGCGTTCGCCACATGGTGCGGCCGGGAATCACAGGCTGGGCGCAGGTGCAATACAAGTACGGTAATACGCTCGAGGATGCGCGGGAAAAACTGCAATACGATCTTTTCTATATCAAGAACGCTTCTCTCGCTCTGGACCTGCTCATCATGTTCCAGACCATCAAGATTGTGCTGTTGGGACGAGGCGCGCAATGAAGGCAGTATTCTGGATTGCCGGCGCAGTTGTTTTCTATGCCTACCTCGGGTATGCGGTGTGGCTGTGGATCTGGAGCCTGCTGAGTCCGAGGCCGGTGCTGCGCGGATGGAACGAACCCCTGGTCTCGATTTTGATGGTAGTGCGCAACGAAGAGCAAACGCTGAACAGCAAATTGAGCAACCTGGCGGCGCTTGATTATCCACCGGACCGATTGGAATTCATCATCGCCTCGGACGGATCGAGTGACCGGACGGCGCAAATTTTGTCGGACGCCGCGAAGGACAACCGTTTTCATATTCTCGTTTCTTCCGAGTCCAAGGGCAAAGCGTGCCGTCTGAATGAAGCGCTGGCAGTAGCCCAGGGGGAGATTGCTGTCTTCGTGGATGCGCGCCAGTGGATCGAACGTGACGCCCTTCGGCTGCTCCTCGAGAATTTTGTGGATCCCACGGTGGGATGTGTGAGCGGCGAACTGATGCTGGGCGATGCAGCATTGGGTGAAGCGGAAAAGCGTATGGGCATTTACTGGCGCATCGAAAAAAAAGTCCGGGTTCTGGAGAGTGCGTCAGGCTCGGTGGTAGGCGCGACTGGCGCGTTGTACGCGGCCCGGCGTTCGCTATTGCAGCCCATTCCGCCGGAGACAATTCTGGATGATGTGCTTTTGCCTCTGCAAATTTCGCGGCAGGGCGCGCGCGTTATTTTCGATGGCCGGGCGCGGGCGTGGGATGATCCGGATTTGGGCGCGGAGAAGGAGTTCAAGCGGAAGGTCCGGACGCTGACGGGAAATTACCAGTTGCTGCAGATTGCGCCGTGGGTGCTGAGTGGCGCGAACCCACTGCTCTTCCGCTTCATCAGCCACAAGCTTCTCCGGCTGGCGGTGCCGTTTGCTCTGGCCGCGCTGCTAGTGGCGTCCGCCTTCGTGCCCGGGGCTTTGTACCGCGCCGCTTTGATTTTGCAATTGGCCTTTTACGCGCTGAGTTTGTTTGCGTTGTGGAACCAGGCGTTGTCGAATCGGCTTGGGCCTCTGATGCGCGTTGCCAATGCAGCTCTTGCACTTATCGTCCTGAACACCGCGGCCGTGGTCGCTTTCGGCAACTTTGTCACCGGCCGGAAAGAGGTGTGGGCCCGGTGAAAGTTCTTTGGGTCAAGGCGAATAAGCTGTTGCCGCTGCATAGTGGCGGCGATATCCGTTCGTATCACATTGCGCGCTACCTCGCGTCGCGCCATGACCTACGTTTCTTCTCTTATTACGACGGGAGTTCCGACCCGAACTACGAGCGGCGGCTGGCTGAAGACTTCCCGGGTGCATGCTGCGTCTGCACCGGCAGGCCAGAATCCGGTCCAGCGCGAGTTTTGGACTATATTTCCCGGCTGGGAGATCGGGCTCCGTACGCCGTGAGCCGGTTCAAGTCCGCACCGGTGCAAAAGAGGTTGAAGGAGTGGCTCGCGCCATCCGGATTTGATGTAGCTATCTGCGACTTTCTCGATGCCGCGGTAAATTTTCCTGTGTCTCATGAAGTGCCCGTTGTGCTGTTTCAGCACAATGTGGAAAGCGAGATCTGGCGGCGTCATGCGGAGACAGAAAAAAATTCCGCCAAGCGACAAATCTACGCGATGGAATGCCGGAAGATGCTGGCCTACGAAAAGGCAGCGGTACAAAGGTCCCCACAGGTGATCTCGGTATCGGAGCATGACCGAAAATTGATGAGCGCGTGGGTTGACCCTTTGCGGATAACCGTCGTCCCAACGGGAGTGGATTTACGCCAGTATCAACCCGATTTTTCAGAGCGAGATTTGCAGCCGCTCGTCGTGTTCGTTGGCGCGATGGATTGGGAACCAAACATTGATGCGGTGGAATTTTTCTGCAGGGAAGTTTGGCCGGCTGTGCTGGCCCGAATTCCGCAGGCAAAATTCCGCATCGTAGGCCGGAATCCGGACCGTCGAGTGCAGCGTTTCGCCGGCGATTCGATTGAAGTGACTGGGCGCGTGCCGGAGGTTATTGATCAATTGCACGAGGCTGCCGTGGTCATTGTTCCGCTGCGCATTGGAGGCGGGACGCGGCTGAAGATTTATGAGGCGATGGCCGCAGGGAAAGCCATTGTTTCGACTTCGGTCGGAGCCGAGGGATTGGACGTTCATCACGGCCGCGACATCACGCTGGCAGACGACCCGCGGGCATTCGGCGAAGCGATCCTGATGCTGCTGGAAAATGCTGACGTCCGAAAACGCTATGAGCACGCGGCCGCGGAACTGGCGGCGCGCTACGATTGGCCGGCGGTTGCCGCAAGGTTCGAGGAAGTGCTGGAGAAAGTTGCAGGGCATGCGGCAATGCGGCCGGCGGATTATGTTCCCGCTCGAGGCATAGACAGCGCACCCACAGAACGGCCCGCACTCTGAGCGAGTCTGCGTTGGTTCGTGATTTTACTGGGCAATAGCCGGGCGAAATTCTGAGGATCGACTGAGGCATCTTTGATAGAAGCAGATGAAAAGACGGGAGCCCGCGAAGCTAAGTTTCGGAAGCCCGCCAACCTGAATGGCGCTTTCTTCTGGCTCAGCGCATTCTACGTCGTATATTGCGCCCGGCCCGAGGATTGGATTCCTGGGTTGAAGTACATTCCTCTCGCCAAAATCACCGGCTTCCTGGCGTTGCTGGGATTGCTTAACAGCCTGGGAAGGACTCAGCGCAAGCTCAAAGATCTGCCTCGAGAGTCGAAGTATCTGCTGGCCATGATCGGTGTTTTATTTGCGTCCGCCTTTTTATCTCCCATTTGGAAGGGCGGCGCGGTGAACCACACCATTGATTTCGCCAAAGTTTACATCGTCTGGGTGCTCACCTTCCTGCTGGTTACGGACTTTAAAAGACTGCGGCGCATCATTTACATTCAGGCGGTTTCGGTCGCTGTCATCAGTGCGGTCTCAATCATCATGGGGCACTCCAGGCTCAGGCTTGAGGGAGTGATCGGCGGCATTTACTCGAACCCAAATGACCTGGCGTTCGCGATTGTGCTCACGCTGCCATTCTGTCTGGCTTTTCTTTTAACCGCCAAGGGAGCGGTCATCAAGCTGTGCTGGACCGGAACAATCCTGATCATGGGACTCACGCTCGTGATGACGGCGTCCCGAGCCGGATTCGTCAGCCTGGTGATTTCTGGGACGGTGTGCCTGTGGCACTTCGGAGTGAAGGGCCGCCGGTTCTACCTGATTGGGGCCACGGGATTGGCGACCGTGCTGTTGCTGGCGGTGGCCGGCGGTCCTCTGATGACGCGCTTGACGGCGATCACTGGAAGTGCCGATACCCAAATGGGTGCGATTGCCTACGAGTCCTATGAGGCCCGCAAGTTCCTGATGAGGAGGGCGCTCGAAGGGATTGAACATTACCCGATCCTGGGTTTGGGGGCGCAAAACTTTCAGGTCTACTCCGGCATCTGGCACGACGTGCACATGACCTATCTGCAAATTGCCGTCGAGGGCGGCATTCCCTCGCTGATTCTTTATCTGTTGTTCTTCGGTTGCGCTTTCAGCAACCTGCGGAAATTGCTCCGCCGAAAAGATCTGGATATGCATACCACGTTATTCGTCGGCGGCCTGCACAGTTCGATGATTGGATTTGTGATCGGCGCGTTATTTGCCCCTGAGGCTTATCAGTTCTTCCCATATTTTTCCGTGGCATACACTTCCGCTCTGGTAGCGACCATTGCGGAACGGGAAAAAGCGCCCAAGGCTCCCGTGACGCCCGGCTCAAGCGGGCGCCGGTATGGGGACGGTTGGGGCAGCAAAAAGAAATCGGATGACTTCACCCTTGTCCATTGATGTCCTGAGCTTGTTGCGTTGCCCCAGTTGCCGCTCATCGCTCGAACCGCAGGGCGACGGCTACGTGTGTCCCGGCTGCCAACGCGCCTTTCCGCACGAGCGCGGCGTCACGCGCTTCGTGCCGGTGGAAAACTATGCCGACAGCTTTGGCTTTCAGTGGCAGCGCTATGCCCGCACCCAGCTGGACGATCCGGCCAGCGATCAATCCGAAAAAGATTTCCGCCGCAAGACTGGTTTGACTCCCGAAGATCTCAAGGGAAAGCTCGTGCTCGATGTGGGTTGCGGCATGGGTAGATTTGCCGATGTGGCAACCCGCTGGGGAGCGAACGTGGTTGGCATCGACCTGAGTGCCGCCGCAGAAGTGGCGGCGCGAAACCTGGCCGACCGCGAGTTCGTTGCATTTCAAGCCGACGTGTTTGCGCTTCCGTTTGCGCCGGAGAGTTTTGATTTCATCTACAGCATAGGGGTTCTGCACCATACGCCAAACTGTGAGCAGGCGGTGAAGGCGCTTCCGCAGTACCTGAAACCCGGCGGAACGCTGGCCGTCTGGCTCTACAGCTCTTACAACAAGTGGTACAAGTTCAGCGACATCTATCGGAAGGTCACGCATCGCATGCCGGCCAAGACGCTGCACGGGATTCTTAGCGTCGTGGTGCCTACGGTGAACGCGGTGGATGGCACTCTGCGAGTTGTGCCGGGGATCGGGCCGCCGCTCTCAGGCTTGGTGCGTTACTTGTTTCCGGTCAATCGCGATCCTATCCGCCAATGGAGAGTGCTCGATACGTTTGACTGGTACTCTCCGCAGTATCAATCGAAACATACCTACGAAGAAGTGTTTCGCTGGTTTGAGAGTTGCGGAATGGAGGACTTGCACGTGGTCGAGGTCCCCATCTCTGTGAGCGGACGCAAGCCCCTCGCTGAGGCCAAAGGATAAGGCATGTGTGGAATCGCTGGTATCGTGAGCGCGGCGGCGGGCGACCGGATTGAAGCCAGTACAATCCACCGCATGTGCGAGTCCATCGTGCACCGTGGACCGGACGACGAAGGAATTTTCGTCAAAGACGGCACTGGGCTGGGAATGCGCCGCCTCAGCATCATCGATTTGGCGGGAGGCCACCAGCCCGTTTTCAACGAGGATCGATCCGTCTGGGTAGTCTTCAACGGCGAGATTTACAACTTTCCCGAACTGCGCGCAGATCTCGAAAAACGCGGCCACCGCTTCTACACCCACACCGATACAGAAGTCATTGTCCATCTATACGAAGATCTTGGCGCTGACTGTGTAAAAAAACTTCGCGGCATGTTTGCCTTTGCGTTGTACGACGAACGCCGGGGCAAACTCTTGATAGCGCGTGATCGCCTGGGCATCAAGCCGTTGCACTATGCGTTCTCGAACGGCCGGTTGTTATTCGGTTCCGAGATTAAGGCCATTCTTGCGGTCGCGCCGGAACTGGCTAGCCTCAATCATCGGGCGCTTCTGCAATACATGTATTTCGGCTATGTTCCCGATCCCATCACATCCTTTTTGCCGATTCAGAAACTGCCGCCCGGACACTTGCTCGAGTTCTCTGTCGGCGAGGTTCAGGTTCGGCAGTATTGGGATTTGCCGGAGTACAGCACACACCAGCCCCGCAGCGAAGAAGAATGCCTGGAGGAATTAGAGTGGCGCTTGGCTGAAGCCGTTCGCATCCGGTTAATAGCGGATGTCCCCTTAGGCGCTTTGCTGAGCGGCGGAACTGATTCCTCGACTGTAGTCGCGTTGATGGCGCGGGCAAGTTCGAAGCCGGTGAAGACTTTCTCGATTGGCTTCAGTCACGACGATTTCAACGAAGCTCAATATGCTCGCATGGTGGCCAAGCGCTTTGGCACCGACCATCACGAACTGGTGCTGGAACCGAACGTTGTGGAAACGGTGGAGACGCTGACCAGTTCACTCGAGGAACCGTTTGGCGATTCGTCGATGCTGCCGACTTATTATGTTTCCTGCATGGCTCGCAAGCACGTGACAGTGGCGCTTTCGGGCGATGGCGGAGACGAAATATTTGCGGGTTATGACCGCTATGGAATTCACATGCGGCGGCAAATCTTTGAGCGAATTCCGCAGTGGGCGTGGCGCATGTACCGCGAACAGATTTATCCCGTTCTACCGAAGAACATGCGCGGAAGAAAATTTTCCTACAATGTTTCCTTGCCCTGGCGGGAGCGCTATGTCGATGGTATTTCGTTTATCCCTGCATTCGAGCGGGACTTGCCAATTCTGTCTGACGAGTTTCGAGAATCTGTGCGGACGGGTGGTAATCCGGAAGATGTGATGTACCGCTATTTTGAGCAGGCACCGGCGAAAGATCCCGTCAGCCAGATGTTGTATGTGGATACGAAGACCTACATGGTGGCCGATATTCTGACAAAAGTGGACCGCATGAGTATGGCCACTTCGCTGGAGGTCCGGGTTCCAATTCTTGATCACCTGTTTTTGGAATGGGTGACTGGATTGCCGGCGGAGTGGAAGCTCCACGGCAAAGATCAGAAATACATTCTCCGTAAACTCGCAGAACGGGTGGGTGTGCCGCGCGAGGCGCTCTACCGGCCGAAACGAGGTTTTGCGTTGCCGCTGGTTCATTGGATGCGCAACGAATTAAAAGATCTGATCATGACGGCTCTTCTCGAGCCTCGTACGATACAGCGCGGATACTTCAATCGCGCGGGTGTTGAGCAGTTGTTGGATGAGCACTTTCGCGGGCGCCGCAACCACTCTCACAGTATCTGGCGGTTGCTCATGTTTGAGTTGTGGCATCGCAACTACCTCGAGAGAATTCCGAAGCTGGATGCAGGATCGGAACCGAGCTTCGTCGGCAGCGTCACTGGGAAGCTCGGATGAGTTCGATTGCGAACCCGCAGTCCGGGTCTGAATCCAGTCAAGCTCTCGCCGCGCAAACTTCTCTTCCTTCGATCGATCCGTTGGGCCCTCTATTTTTGATGATCAACAGTCTGGAGGTGGGTGGGAGCGAGCGTCAGTTTGCCGAACTCGCGCGTTCCCTGCGGGCAGAGCATCTTCAAGTGCATCTCGGCTGCGTGCAAAAAAAGGGGGCATTCCTCGACGGCCTCGGCGAGTTGCATGAGTTCAGGCTCGGGTGGAGCCTTTACGGTTTGCATTCGATCGGCGCTCGCTGGCGGTTGATGCGTTGCTTGCGCAATCTTGGCATTACTGTCGCTCACGCTTTCGACTTTTACAGCAATCTGACTCTGATTCCGGCCGCACGCCTGGCTCGGATTCCGGTGGTGATTGGAAGTCATCGGCAGATCGGCGACCTGCTCACTCCGGCGAAATTCCGCGCTCAACTGATGATGTTTCGCTGGTGCGATCGCGTCGCGTGCAATTCCCAAGCGGCTGCTGACCGGTTGTTGCAGGCAGGATTTCCGGAGCACAAAGTTGCGGTGATTGGAAACGCTTTGCCGCCGGAGGCTTTCGCTGAGACGCTTCCAGCGCTGGCCCGCGTGCCGGGAATTGTTAGGGTCGGGATGATCGCCCGCATGAATGCGTCCTATAAGAACCATCGCGAGTTTCTGCGCGCTGCCGCGCGATTGAGTCATAAACATTCCAATGTGGAATTTCTGCTGATAGGCGATGGCCCTCAGCGACCCGCCCTGGAGCGGGAAGCGAGTGAATTGGGTCTCGGAGCGCGAGTTAAGTTTCTAGGAGATCGCCGCGATATCGCCGCAGTGCTGGCCAGCATCGACGTATCGGTAGTGCCGTCCGCTTCAGAGAGTCTATCGAATGTGATGCTGGAGTCTATGGCCGCCGGAATTCCAGTGGTCGCCACCGGCGTTGGGGGGAACACTGACCTCGCCCGCGACGGCCGGGGAGTGCTGGTTGCGCCGAACGACGAAGAAGCGCTTGCAACAGGTATCGAGCGTGTTCTGGTTGATCAGGAATTGCGGGCCTCAATCTCTCGTAGGGCACGGGAGTTCGCGCAAGCGAACTTCAGCGTAGAGCGAATTCGTCACCAATATTGCTCACTGTATGCCGAGGCGCTATCGGACAAGCGCCAACGAAGCAATGGAAGTCATGCGGCTCGATCTGAAACTACAGCGAATTCTCGCGTTCGTGTTGCCTTTGTCGCCCCGAGCTTGCGCTATGTTGGCGGTCAAGCCGTGCAGGCTGACCTGTTAATGCGCAATTGGAAATATGATACGAATGTGGCAGCACGCTTCATTGCCGTCGACCCGCGCATGCCTCTCGGACTTGGGTGGGTCGAGCGCGTGCCGTTTCTGCGCACGCTTATTCGCGAACCGCTGTACCTTCTAACGCTCTGGCGAAACTTGAAGGACGCAGATGTTGCGCACATCTTTTCCGCTTCCTACTCTTCGTTCCTGCTGGCTCCGCTTCCAGCCTGGTGGGTGGCGCGCCTGCGTGGCAAGCGCACACTGATCAACTATCGCAGCGGAGAATGCCGCGATCATCTGAAAAAGTCCACCCTCGCACGCGAAGTGTTGAAGAAGACCGACCGGATCGTGGTCCCTTCCGGATATCTGGTTGATGTGTTGCGGGAGTTCGAATTGGAAGCGCAGATCGTTCCGAACATTGTGGATCTGTCGCAATTTCGCTATCGCTTGCGCAGCCCGTTGCGTCCGCATCTGGTCTGCACGCGTGGCTTTCATCCCTACTACGGAATCGACGTAGTAGTGCGGGCGTTCGCTGAGGTTCAGAAATCTTATGCGGAGGCGCAGCTTGATCTGGTGGGCGGCGGCAAGTTAGAAAATCAAATCCGTGACTTGGTGCGGCAAATGAATTTGTCTGGAGTTAATTTTCTGGGATTGGCTTCACGCCAGAATATCGGACAGTTTTATGATCGGGCGGACATTTTTGTGAATGCCTCGAACCTGGACAACATGCCGGTTTCGGTGCTGGAAGCGTTTGCATCGGGCACTCCGGTGGTGACGACGGCTCCAGAAAGCATGCGTTATATCGTGGAGAACGGGCGCACCGGACTGCTCTCGGAGCCCGGCGATGCAGGAGCTTTGGCGCGGAATATTCTCGCCGTACTGAGCGATTCCGGTCTGGCCATGCGGTTGTCTCGGAACGCATTCGCCGAATCCGCCAAGTACAGCTGGGAGTCTATTCGCGACCAGTGGTTGAAGGTGTATCTCGATCTCGCCCCACGCCGCTCCAAGTCGGAAGAGCCAGCGGCTCGCGTAGTTTGAATCATCCGCCGAAACCAGCGCCACTAGCCAATCTCGCTCACGCGATGGGAACTGATTTCGCTTCGGCGGACTGGCCAGCCCATTCGTGAGATTCGCCTTCGAGGCAGACCCGGTGCCATATCTCCAGATTGAGCAGCCGCCAGATGCGATCATAGTGGTCGCGATATCGGGCCCGATGTTCTCGAAAAAGCTTTTCGACCGCGGAGCGTTTGAAGAATCCGCGATTCATGCTGCGGGGCTCGAGCAGCAGATTCTCAATCTCATCCAGTTGGGGGCCAGCCAGCCAGCCGCTCCACGGTGTAGGAAATCCTAACTTCGGCCGGTAGATGATCGAATGGGGGAGCAGGTCTTCCATCGCTTTCTTCAGTATGCGCTTGCCAGCGGTTCCGCGAATCTGGATGCTCGCTGGAACGCGCATGGCCCACTCCACCAGAACATGATCGAGGAATGGCACGCGGCTTTCGATCGACGCCGCCATGCTCATGTTGTCCTGCTTCATCAAGAGTTCGACCAGATAAGTCTTGATATCGGTGTAGAGCAGGCGCGGCAGAAGTTCTCCAGAAGATTGTTCCCAGTATCGCAAAACATTTTGGTAGGCGGAGCCGGCATCGACTTGCGGGCGGAAGTCATCGGCCAGCAGTTCGCTCTGATCTTTCTGGTTGAATGCGGAAAAGAAATTGTCGAAGTAAAAAGAAGTCCATGATTCGCCGTCGAGGCCGAGGAAGGTGTGCGAAAGTTTACGGCGGGCGGTAGCGTTGATCATGGGCGACGAAGCGATCGCATCGCGGAGCTGGCGCCGGATCGCGTTGGGAACAAGGCCCCTGTAAGCGCGATCGAAAGCCATATTTTTCAGAGTGAATGCGTAACGCGAGTATCCGGCAAGGGTTTCGTCGCTGCCTTCCCCAGTGAGAACGACTTTGACGCGCTCTCGTGCCAGTTGCGCGACGAAGAACAGAGCGACGCTGGAGGGCCACACGATCGGCTCATCCTCGTGCCAGATCAGCTTTGGCAGGGCACCAAAAAACTCCTGGCGGCTGACGAACACTTCGCGATGCACCGATTTGAGATGCTGAGCGACGGTTCGGGCGTACGGTAATTCGCTGTACGCGGATTCGGTATATCCAACAGAGAATGTCTCGATCGGCTCCCGCCTGAGTTTGGTCATCAACGCGGCCACGGCGCTCGAATCGACGCCGCCGCTCAGGAACACTCCGAGGGGAACATCGCTCATCAGGTGACTGTTGACCGCGCCTTCGAGCAAGTTGCGGTAAGCCTCGACGTAATAGCTCTCATCGTGATGTGTTTCGTCGGCACTCAGCGGCAGGTCCCAGTACTGCTCAACGCGAAACTCGCCTTGCTTATTTATTTCGAGGCGGTGGCCGGGCATGAGTTTATGGATGCCGTTGTAAAAGGTTTCTTCTGCTGAAATGTATCCAAAGGCCAGGTACTCGGGAAGCGCATCGCGATTAAAGCTGGGGTGCATCTGCGGATAAGCGAGAATTACTTTGATCTCTGAGCCAAAAATAAAATTCTGAGAGGAGAGACGATAGTACAAAGGCTTAATGCCAAGGCGATCCCGAGCGATGAAAAGTGATTGTTTGTTTGTGTCCCAGATGGCGAAGGCGAACATGCCTCGCAGGTGTTGAACGCAATCCTTGCCATATTCCTCGTAGAGATGAACAATGGTCTCGGTGTCACTTTGGGTTCGATAACGATGGCCGCGCTCGATCAAAGTCTCGCGTAGCGCACGGTGGTTATAGATTTCACCGTTGAAAACTATCCAGATCGAACCATCTTCGTTGCTGAGCGGCTGATGTCCGTTGGCGACATCGACAATGCTAAGGCGGCGCATGCCGAGGCCGATATTGCCTTGGGTGAAAATGCCGTCGTCGTCGGGACCGCGATGGGCCATGACATCGCACATCCGTCGCAAGATGGCGGAGTCGACGTGAGCATCCTGGCCGAACTCGAATATTCCCGCAATGCCACACATAATTTGTTTTGCTACTCACCCGGTTTAGAGCCGGAAAATCCTATTAAGGCGCGGAATCAAGAAATTCAAGATTAGTGACCAGCGAAGTTTCGAGAGGATTGCCTTCGGAAGCCGAGGAGATCTTCAATTCAGCTCCATCAGCCCATTCAAAAGTTTCAGTGACTGACGCCTGCGAAACAAATCGCTTGCCGCGGTACTCCGCGAAACTGCCAGAAATCATAATAACGTGGACGAACCTGCCGCCTTCCAGTTTGCAGTAAAGCAATCTGGCATCGCTGGCCCACGGACCGCATGTCCAAGTATCATTTTCCTCGGCAAGAAATATAAATTCGGCACCATGAAGCGTCTGATAGCGATAGCCGCGAACTCCGCGGACGGGATGTTCGTCGATTGCAGCGAATGTTCCTATATCAGAGGAGCGTGTGATTGGCAGAATCAAGACTCCGCATTCCTCCGGCAGCGTGGCATTGATGCTGGCACGCGCCACAGGAGCGATCTGTTTTGACCCGTACGCGGGGGAGATGTAGCCTTCCGTGATTTCTGTTTTCCATGCGGATTTGCCGTCGACAACTAATGCCAGCCCGGAGAATTCGAGATTACCATTAGCGACTAGAGATTCGGCGATGAGTGTGCCCCGTTCCTCTCTGACGTGAAGGTCTGGTGCAAAGTGCCAGAAGGTTTCGAGAAGATGGCTGCGCTCACCTTCAGCCCTGTCGCGGAGAAACCATAGACCGCCTCTCACGTGAAACACCGATCGGCGGTGCATTACGGGGTCGGGCAGTCTGCGGTATCCGTCATGGCTGCCGGAAAAAAAATCAAAGGTCTTCCCATTCAGCCAGGTTTCCACTTTCACATTCGGAATGGAACTCCAAGCGAACGGCCCTTCAGGAACAGCCTGATCGAGGCCGTCGACGACAAGCGTATTGTGCGCAGAGGTGTCGCGGAACGAGTCGCGATCTTTATTATCGGAGATGTAGCAACAGGTTCCGGGATCAACCAGAAAACGGCGTCCGTTCAGGGAAAGGCGGATGCTCAACGCGTCGGCATGGCCGTGACCGGAGCGCGCCGTTCCTTGCGGGCCGGCGTCGATCATCAATTGTTGAGGGCAAGGCTCGCGATCATTGATGAGATAGAGGCCTCCCGACGTGAATGCTTTTGATGGCGCGGCGAGCTTGTGCTGCGGCTCACCGAGCACTTCGATCGCCTTGTCGCCGAATAACCAGATTGCTTCTTCCGTCAGAGTGGCGGCGGAGTAATTATCTCGACCGTAAAGAATTGCGCCTAGAGCTAAAGGATCGCTCATGTGCTCTACGTGATTCCGCCGCGGGTTGAATGCCCTGCCGCCGTCGTCGTCTCCGAAACTTTCAAGTGGCCCGACTTCCGAAAGCGCCTGAATGACATCCAACATCTTCTTCGTTACGTTATCGAACTCTTCAGGTACCGCGATCTCATTCTTGTGGGCCAGGGTCCGCGCGTGCAAGAAGAAGTCAAGTGCGTAAACGTGATAGTAGAGAGCCTGCTCGAAATAAACACCGTCGGGCCGGACTTGACGTTTCGATTCTTCGAGAACGATTCGCCAGCCGTTTTTTTGCCAGCGTTGCGCGGAAGGAATCTCGGGGCACAGCGTGCCGATAAAGAAAAGTGCGACGGCCTCGCCGAGCAGATGAGTGTTGGGTGAGTAGTATGTCGACAAATACTGTTCGATGTATCGTCCATGTAACTGCAGAGCGAGAAGAAGGTCGGCATGGAAGGTCGCAGGGAGTTCTTCGCATCCAGTGAGCAGACTACGAAGCCAAAGCCAGGACAGGCTTCGGAACGCCACTTCGAGAGCACTTGCCCAGTTGATGCCGAGCGGATACGGATTCGTCTTTTGCCACGATTGCCACTGCGTGGCAAGCTCATTGATATAGACTCGATTGCCGCTCAAGAGCCACGCCTTGGCGAGCGCGACCAGATGTTGATGGCGGTTTAACTCCCAGATGATTTTGTGATCGCCGACTTCTTTAAAATCCAGAAAGTCGATTTTGAACCATGGTTTCAGCGGACTCCGCTTTCCGTGAACCGGGTCAGCATGCCAGTCGACGTTTTGGCAATACTCGATGCTTTCGTATCCCAGCAGACGAAACTGGTGCCGGCAAATGCTGTCTGCTTCGCGGATGATGGCATCGGCCTCGGATGGAAGATGCGTCCGCAAGAGTGCAGCGCGATGCGCGGGTTTGTCCTTACTTTTATCGGCATCGCCGAAGAAAAATTTGCCTGTTCCGGCAGGCTGGGGACGAAGAAGCGGCCCTCGTGGTGTGAGGCCGGTTCGGTACAATGCTAAGTCGATGCGCTTTGAGGCTTCCTGGCCGACTCGCACGCGCACCTCTTCCCAGTTCATTCGGGTAAGGCGCGACAATTTTTCTTGCCATCTAGAAGCCACAAATCCATGTTACCGTGCCGGAGGAATCTGAAACATGAGTCGTTCTGGTTCCGAACCCTTGTCCGCCTGGCGATCCGGTATCTTCCATTGTAAGTCATTGAAAAGTAAGCTGTTATGTCGCGAATTGGTGAGTGACTTCGGTTTGAAGTTGAATTGCGCATCGCCGGTCGGCTCGTCTGGCGCGAAGCTCAAACAGAAGTTTTGCGGAAGATCATCACAATCGTCGCGCCGAAACGGTTGAGCGGGCGCACCATGGTAGCGCGCATGAGAAGCATTTCGAAGAACGCCGCTGGCGCAAAGAAGCGGCTATACGGTTGTGGTTGAGTAAGAAAGCGCACGGCCTCGGATTCCAGGTTCACAGACTTGCCGAGATTGCGGAGTGCAGATGCACTGTTCGCCTGGTAGTAGGTGGGATAAATGTCGTCCTCAGCGCGGCCGTCGTGCACAAGCTTCAAAATCAGGGATCGCGGCAGCAATTTCTTCGCGACGATATTGGCGAAAACCAGGTAGTTCCGCGTATTCGGAGTGTGCACCATAAGAGTGCCGCCAGGGGCCAACACCCGGGACATTTCGCGAAAGATTGTCAGCGGGGACTGTAGATGCTCGACCACCATGTTGCAGGTGACGAGATCGAAGCTCGCGTCAGGGAAGGGAAGCGAAGCGAGCGATCCGCAAATGCGCCGGGAGATATTAAGATGCTTGCGCAAGTGATCGAAGTCAAGATCGATGCCGACGACGATTTGAGCCCGGCGAACCAGTTCGTTTTCAAGGGGCTCAAGGTCCTCGCCCAGCAGGCGCCAGCCGCAACCCGAGTCTAGCCAGCGCACAGGCTGAGTCAGACGCTCCCGGACCATCTCACCCCAGATCTCCTGGTTCCAGCGAAGATGAGGCAAGATTCGGCGCTGTAACCGCACCGTAAGCTTGCGACCGATCCAATCGTCCCACGTAAGCTTCGCCATCGAGTCACACGGGGCATGCCGAGTGTATCGTCATAGTAGCGTAAATATCATCGAAGCAACTTTTGTTGCCGAGTGATGCTCGGTGTGACTTTGGTGTACGCGCCGCCCGTGCACGGCTATGCCTGTATTGCTATAGTGAAAGTTAGCCGGTCGCGGGCACTACTGCGTTCAAACTGCGGCGCGGTCCACGGTATTTGCATTGAGGAGCTTGGAGAGTGACGCTCGCAATCAGCGTGTTCGGTTTGGGCTATGTAGGCTCCGTGTCGGCTGCGTGTTTTGCCTCCATGGGACACCGAGTCATCGGTGTGGACGTGAATCCTGCCAAGGTGGAGATGGTGGAGGGCGGCCGCAGCCCGATCATTGAGGCCGGTATGAATGAGCTTGTCGCCGAGGGCAATCGCGCCTGCAGACTGCACGCTACGACCGACTCGACCGCTGCGGTATTGGAATCTGATATTTCCTTTGTATGCGTTGGCACTCCGAGCTTGCGTAATGGGAAGCTGGATTTGAGCCACATCGAGAAGGTCGCGCGAGAGATTGCCGCCGCGCTGAAACAGAAAAAGTCCGCGCACACATTTGTTTTGCGCAGCACCGTTTTGCCAGGTACGGTCGAGTCGATCGTGCTGCCCGTGCTTGAGCAAGTAAGTGGGCGGCGTGCCGGAACCGATTTTACTGTGGTTTATAACCCGGAGTTCATGCGGGAGGGAAGTGCGGTAGCAGACTTTCTTCAGCCTCCGTACACGATTCTGGGTGCACAGGATCTTTCGCATCTGGCTCCGTTGCGCGAGCTCTACCAGCAGACGCCCGGCAAAGTGTTCGAGACCAGCATCGCTGTTGCCGAAATGGTGAAGTATCTCTCCAATGCATTCCACGCGGTGAAGGTTGTTTTTGCCAACGAGGTCGGAACGCTGTGCAAGCATCTCAATGTAGATGCGCAGGCAGTAACCGAGATATTCACCTCGGATGTGAGATTGAATATCTCGCCGGCTTATTTGTCTCCTGGTTTTGCATTTGGAGGATCGTGCCTGCCGAAGGATGTGCGAGCGTTGATGTACAAAGCCAAGGAACTCGATCTGAAGCTTCCGATGCTGGAATCATTGTTGCCGAGCAACGCCGAGCATGTGGAGCGCGCCGTGGAAGCCGTGATGCGAACCGGCAAGAGGAAAATCGCGCAGCTGGGGCTGAGCTTTAAGGCCGGCACCGACGATCTGCGCGAGAGTCCTCAAGTGCAACTGGTCAAACGGCTGCTGGGCGAAGGATACGAAGTGAGAGTGTGGGACCAGGATGTAAGCCTCGGCCGACTGGCGGGATCGAACCGGCAATATATCGAAGAAGTAATTCCTCATATCGGATCGTTGTTGTCGTCCGATTTGAAGGATGTGTTGGGATGGGGCGAAGTCGTGATTGTGGGAAACAAGTCGGTGAAAAAAGATGAACTGGCCTCGTACCTGCGCGGCGATCAAATTGTCATCGACCTGGTGAATCTTAACAAGAACCTGCGCGCCGACTCTTCTTCTTCCTATGAAGGGATTTGCTGGTAATTGTTTTCTGTAATTCTGGCATGAAACCTCCAGTATTTATCGTCGGGTGTCCCCGCTCTGGCACCAGCTTTCTCTATCATCTGTTGCTTTCTGCCGGCGGCTTCGCCGAGTTCCACACGCAGATGAATGTTTACGAAGTGCTGGAACCGATTTATGGCGACCTGGGTGTGCGAAAGAACAAAGAAGCAGCCATGCGGGAATGGCTGCAGAGCAAGGCGTTTCGCGCCTCCGGGCTGAAAGCTGAAGAGATCGAAGCCAAAGTTCTAGCGGAATGCCACGGCGCAGGCGACTTTCTTCGAATCATCATGGATGAGGTCGCGCACAAACAGGGAGTCGACCGGTGGATCGACTCGACGCCGACCAACGTTCCGCACATGCTCCGCATTCAAAAAGATTTTCCGGACGCGCTTTTCGTGCACATCATCCGCGACGCGCGCGATGTTGCATTGTCGCTCGATAAACGTTCATGGAGCCGTCCCCTTCCATGGGATAAGCAAAAGAGCTTGCTCGCGGCTGGTCTTTATTGGGAGTGGATTGTCCGCAAGGGACGCCAACTCGGAACTTTGCTGAAGCCGCGATACATGGAAATTCGATACGAGGATCTAGTTCAGCAACCGGAGGAGACGTTGCCGGCGATTGGCAATTTCCTCAAGCACGACCTGGACTATGAGCAAATCCAACAGGCCAGCATCGGTTCCGTGAAAAAGCCGCTCACATCTTTCAAAGAAGAGTTGCAGGAGGGCCGGTTCACGCCCGTTGGCCGATGGAAAGATAGATTTCCTGCGGATCAACTGCTTGAATTCGAGAAACTGGTCGGAGCATATCTGAAAGAACTCGGCTATCCGTTGTCCACCGATGCGGCGAAGCTGAATCACGGCTTCTCGACGAAGAGGACAAGGGCGGTCTACGCTGCCTATTACGAGTTGAAACAGTGGGCGAAGATCAACACGCCGCTGACGCGCTGGATGGTGGATTATTCCGACATACTCATCGACAAATAAGATCGCAGCGCATGTTCCTCAATCTGAGTTCGGGGAAATACTGAAAGGCGTTTGTAGATGAAGTGCAAGATCATAGATTTCGAATCCGCTGACTGGAGCCGGTTGGACCAGTTTGCGGATCGAACGGTGTTCCAAACCCAAGGTTGGATTCGCTTCGTGAGCGAGTGCCAGAAGGCTGTTCCAGTCCTGGCGGAGTTGCGTGATGGCGGCGAGGTCGTGGGTTACTTTACGGGATTAACGTTCACCAAGTTCGGAGTCAAAGTCCTGGGAAGTTCGTTTCCAGGCTGGACCACGCCTTACATGGGGTTCAATCTGCTCGATGGCGTCTCACGGGCCTCGGCATTGGCAGCGCTTGAAATTACTGCATGGGACGTCCTGAAATGCCTGCACATGGAAGTTTCCGATCCGCACTTCGCGCCGGAAGACGGGCGGAATCTGGGCTTCACGGCCGACGACTATATCAGTTACCGAACCGATCTGACCAAGTCCGAGGACGAGATCTTTAATCAGATGGATAGCGCTTGCCGGCGTTGTGTCCGGAAGGCAGAAAAGAGCGGTGTGGTTATCGAGGAAGCCTCTGACGCGGCCTTCGCGGACGAGTACTACGAGCAACTGCAGGACGTCTTTGCCAAGCAGGGGCTCGTGCCCACGTATACGGTCGAGCGCGTTCGGTCGCTGATCAAGCATCTGCAGCCGACGGGGAATCTTTTGCTGGTACGGGCGCGCGATGGAGAAGGCAAATGCATTGCCACTGGAATCTTTCCGGGCTTCAACAAGATCGCGGAATTCTGGGGCAACGCAAGCTTTCGAAGCAGCCAAATTCTCCGGCCCAATGAGTACATTCAATGGTACGTGATGCGTTATTGGAAGCGGCGCGGCATCTCGATCTACGATTGGGGCGGTGGCGGAACTTACAAAGAGAAATATGGCTGCGTGCCGCATTCCGTGCCGTGGTTCACGAAATCCCGCTATTCGATGGTTTCGAAGTTCCGGGATGAAGCGAAGAAAATGTTCGAAAGAAAACAGCGTTTCCTAGGCTGGTTGCAGAGTAAGCAAACGGAACGCGGCACGAAGACTGAAGAATCCTAATTCACCGCGTCCAGTCTCTTCTCAATCGCATCCACATCGGCGCCAATATCTTTGCCGTCACTTGCCGCGCCGATTGCAAGAGAGGGTTTCTTGCACTCCTCATCTTTTTGCCGGCAAAGGCTGTAGTTGCCTTTGCCCGCATGATTCATTCGAACGCCGGCGGCTGCATAATCCTTGACCAGAATGTTACCCGGCGGCCAGTTTGCCCCGCCCACGATCAAGTTGTGGGTGAAGGTGGAATGCTCGAAGCAATCGTTGAACACTCCTTGCGGGCCTTTTCGCTCCGGTTGAACAGCGCAGTTCTGCGTTCCTCCACCGGCAGAGCCGACCTCGGCGTTCTGATCGGAGGAAAGTATGTTATTCGCAAAAGTAAAGTTCGACATCTTCTGCGGATTGGTAGCGAGAATCGAGAGGATAAAACGGGGCACTGGAGAAGATGTCACATGTTCGATCTGAACGTCTCGAAGCGGAGGCTGAATCGACATGATTAGTGCAAACAGTCCGAAGGCCTGATACTCCTTGGAATGCACACCGTCGATGAGGACGTCGTGAATGCTGTAACGCTCTCCCGCCGCACTGGGGCCTCCGGCATCGAGACTGTTGGCAATCTGAAATGCGTTGCCGACGTTGATAATCTTGATGAACCTGATCGTGACGTCCGTCACCTGGCAAATCGGGCACCGGGCCGACTGGTTCTTTGCTGAGAGAACAATCGAGAAACCTGCCTGGGTAAAACCGCCCCAGGTATTTTCAAGAAGGTTATCTTCAAACAGCACTCTCTGTGCGTTCTTGAGTTCGAAGTGGTTCTTAACAATGAAGGGATGGCCGTTGAAGCCTCCCACAAAGCCAGTTTGGCCTGGCATCCAGATCATCGGCTTGAAAAGATGGTTGCGGCGAATTTCGATATCCGTGGGTGTGGTATTTGCCCCGCGCCCGCCGAACATTACGTTCTCACCAGAAGCTTCCAGGAAGTTATTTAGAACCTTAAACGGACCCTCGGGATGATCGCCGCCACCCGCTGACATGGTTTGAGCGTCGGTGCAAGAGCCGGTGCCTGCCACGCAGTGAAAATCGGAAAAGTAGGAATCCACTATTGCAACATTCGTCATCCACGAAAGCGCAACTCCGCGCCGGGTTTCGCTTTGCGCGGTTCCATGGACCCATACCCTATCGAAAATTACATGATGCGCTGTGCCGTCCTGGTCTACGGCGGCCAAGGCGGTTATGGACGCACTGGAATCAGTTCGAGTGATTTCCAGTCCGAAAAATCTGTAGTGATTCGCTCCCGTTAGGAACATGATCGGCCCCGATGACGACTTGCCGGCAAACTCGATCTTCGCCATTACGTTCCGCGGCGCGGCGCAGTGGTAATCAGGGCGGCTGGGCAGGGAAGCCACGCCGGCGTAACACGGGGTTATGCGAGTGCCTTCGGCAGGAAGGCTTTCATCGGGCGCAGCGCTGCGAAGCACGATCCAGTGAGAATCATCGCAGGACTTATTCGGAAGCCGGTATAGCCCCTGGAAAACTGCTCCGGCTTGCAGTTTCAGAGTGTCACCGCAGTTTGCGGAATTAATCGCTTCCTGCAAGTTGTCGCCCTGTTTAACGACGCGAACATTTCCTGGAGCAGGCGTATCAGCCAGGGCACTTTTCACAAAAACTCGGGGAAGTTCGGCCGGGCCATCGAATCGACTCGAAGGGGAATCGGCAGCGTTTATATTAATCCCGGCTGACGAGAGAAACAGAAGGCAAGCCGCTGCGCGAAGTGCGGGATTCAATCCCTTCATTTGCGTCTCCACAATTTCTCATCATAGCACCCGTTTTGAACGCTTCATTTCGCGTACAGGCGCGAATTCTCACTCCGGGGGACGCTCGCGAAGGAGGGCGTTTCGCAGACGATCATAGGTCGAATTGCCCAACAGGTTGCGGCCCGATTCAAGTAACTGCAGACGCATTCTCGATTGCCAAAGCCCGCGTCCGCTACAGAGTTCCTCAAACTCATGCAGCGAGGTTGCACGCATTACGGCGATGCGGCCAAGCGCGAAGGGATCCGTGGATTTCGAGTTCGCCTGAATCCGGCTGGTGGCTACGCTGCGATACCCGGCCTCGCGAGCGACATTAGCGACGCGTTGACTAAAGCGGCCTCCGGGGCATGAGAAGTGTTGGACGGATTTGCCAATGATTTGCTCAAGTTGCAACTTGGCATCTCTAATCTCACGTTGCAATCCATTCTGGTCGAGATCGGTAAGGTAGGCGTGCGTCATGGAGTGGCAGCCAATCTCGAAACCGAGCGCACTCAGTTCTCGAAGTTGGCTCTGGCTAAGATATCCGTTCTGCCCAAGCCGGCCAGCGGTGATGTAGAAGGTTGCTCCAAAGCCCAGTTGGCGCAAAACAGGTGCTGCGCACGTGAGATCGGTTTCAGAACCGTCATCAAAGGTGACTGCCACCGTCTTGTGCTCGGGAAAGCGCAAGGCCTCACTTACGCTTGCACCCCGCCAGCCCTGATTCTGAAGGAATAACATCTGCGCCTGGAAATCCGCGACGCGAAGGACATAGCGGACGTACCCCGGTTCGGGATGGCACAGCGCGCGGCCCGGTTGCTCGAGTTCGTGATACATCAGGAAGACGATGCTCGGTTCAGCCATCTGCTGAAATCTCCTCAGGGCCGTACGCGCTAATCGTTGTGAGCAGCAGGGTAGTGCTGCGTGGCCGCGCGGCGGATCGCCAAGAACTCTGCCACCCCCGTGAGCCACGCTTCAAACTCCAAATCATTCCGCGCGTTGGTGTCGACCATCCGCGGAATCAGAAGCGGATTCGTGTGCGGGCTGGCCAAACCAACATCGCACGTGGTCGCGGAAATGACATTCTCCTCCGCGAGCCAGGGAAGGAATTCATGGCTATATACGCCGCTGGGATAACAGAAGTGCACCCTTTCCGCAGAAATTATCTTATCCAGGCATTCCCGGTTATCTTGAATCTCTTTCTGGAACAGCAACTTGTCTTTTGGCATGCAATGGCGATGCGTGTGTAATTGGAAATCGACGCCCTCGCGCGCCAGTTGCGCAATCTCCTGCGAGTTCATGAGCTGGAAAACTCGTTTCGAAAGCACTTCTGCGTAATCAATATCGAGAAGGCCTGCCAGTTTGCGAGCGACTTCATTTTTCTGCATGCCGTCGAGATTATCGCGGGTACAGTTATCCATCAGCGTTTGCACGATGGCCTGCCGACTCGCTTCCGATCTCAAGTCCAGCGGTGGTTTCAGCCCGAGTTCCTCGCCTTTGTCGAGCACGCCACCTCGCCGCTTCCACAGCAGATACGAACAGACAAGATTGAAGACTGGAATCGGCCGGTCGGTGTAATAAGTCGTCTGGTAGACGGTGACGGGAAATCCAAACTTTTTCAGCAAAGGATAGCCCAGGCTGAAAAAATCGAAAGTGCCGTCATCGAATGTGATGGCTACGCTGCGCGGAGGCAAATGTTTTTCCCATAGCAGCTTCAATGCCTCACCCAGAGGTAGAACGTTGTACTGGCCCCGCCGCAGAAAATCCAGACGCTGTTCTAATCGTGACGGCTCCAGATAAAGCCCGGGACGCCACAATTGAACGTCTTCATGGGCGATTCCGTGATAGCAGAGGATCAAGAGCCGGTGCCTCCGCCACGCGCTATCGCGCACCAGCCCAAAAACGCCGGCGCTCTTGAGTAATTGCAGAGTGGCCCGTTTTAGCGTTCGCTTCATTCCAAGGATTCAGTATAAAGGTGAGTCGGCTTCAGTGCGCTGAGAGAGGATGCTTAAGATGGAACGTTTATCCGCATTCAGGCGGCAGTGGAATTGGCATTCAGGGGTGCGCTGGATTGTGCAACGAAGAAGTGAAGTTGGCGGCTGCTAGGCTACGATTTCCGGACCCGCGCAGAACACCGCTCGTCTGGTTTTTGGTTCTCCCGCGTTCCGTACAGCGTTGATTAGGTTGTACGTGCCACATCCTTTTTCGGTAAGCGTTGTTCAGGCCCGCCGCAGCAGACGTTTGCGTAAAGCTCTGGCCGTGATTTGGAGTGGGGTGGGAAGAACATAGACCAGCGATCGTGGGATTGCGCGAAGGCTTTCTTTCAGCTCGTAACGGTGAAGAAAGGTGCGGTCCAGCCGGTAGCAGTCGATGGGCTCAACCACGCCCCCTGACTTCCTCAGGAATGGATGCGCCGCGCCCAGCGAATATTTTGTGAAGCCCTGCCTACAGGCCCATTCTATGGTCCTCCAGATAAGCAGGTCATTAGGACGAAGGCCGTTAAACTCGTCCAGAGAACAGTTGCCGGCATATTCGATCAGGCCCGCCGGACAAAACCGCACACCAGTCGCAGCGACAGGCTGATTCTTATATCTGGCGAGAAAACGGCGGTGATTGGCGCTCAGCTCATGAGTTTTCCTGGCCTCTGCGAAGCTGCTATCTGCCTGAACGTTCTTGCGTTTGCTGTCTCGCCACCCGCAGTAAACCTTCCAATATTCGGCCAGATGTTCGTCAGTTTCCACCTCGCATACCTCAATGCCGCTCTTTATGGCGGTTCGAATGTTTCGCCTGCGATTCTCGTGAAACTGCTTGAACAGCGCATCCGCGCCCAAACTAAGGTCAAGCACCACGTCCCCTTCCAGTTGTTTCCTTCGAAAGCCATTTTGTTCGAATGTTGGAAGTGGCTTCGAATGCCAACTGAATACTTCCACCAGCTTCGTGGTTCGGGCCTCCTGGAGAAGGCCCTTCAACAAAATGTCCGTGATCTCGCCGCGGTCGTCTTTGGTGCAGAGCTGAGGACGGGAGGGAAGGCCGCTTATCAACCGATCTCGGAGGTGGAGACCGGTGAGAACCCCAACCACCTCCCCCAGTTCGAATGCCAGAATCGCAAAAGGGCGTCTACCTTCCCAGTAAGGCTCAAGGAAGAACTCGGGCGTAGTGTAAGCGCTTGGACAATCAGCTTGGCCGAGGAAGCTCCGCCACTGATCTTCTAGTTCACGGGGCGGAAAGCCGTGTAGTACCGAAAGGTGAGCTTCTTCCTCTTGCTGAGCTACGTTGCTCATCGACATCCTCATTGGATTCCTCTACACCTTAGAGAACGAGGGCCATTCTACACCCGGTTTGCTTCCCGCCTGTTGCCTAAAATCACCCTCCCTTTGTCTCGGGCCTGCCTTGGACTCAGGCGACGGTGGAATTGGCACCGAAGGATGAGTGGGTAGACGCCATTGGGTGCTTCGTTGTGATTTTCTGCGCGTGCTGCCCGTTAGACGGAGGATCACTAAGGTGTTGACACAACAGTCCCCTGGCGCGACATTTGCCCTCGATCCAACTGCGCTTGTGTCGGACCTGTCCAAGTTGGGCTGAAATGTGGCTCCTTCCAATCCCAGCGTGCGCCGATGTAATCGGCATTTTCACGCCCGAGTCAGGGAGCCCAGTAGTACGAGGCGAGGAAAAAAGCGTCGGAAGACCGGGCCAGGAAAGCGTCGAACTTGACCCCGAAAACCGAAGAGTCAAAACGATTCGAGGGGTATAATTCCTCCGCGTCCCAAAACGCGCTTTCAAGGCATGCCTGCCCTCTACCGCACCATCGTTCCCAGACTTCGCAAGTCGTTAGTGGCTCATGGTCTGGCCGGAACGCTACGCCGCTCGTTCGTCGCCCCCATCCGATTGCTGCGCGAATATCTGGACGCGAAGGCCGTGTACAGTCCGCGCAGTAGAGACCCCTTCGATCTCGCCCACGACGTAGAAACCTCCCAACGCATTCACCAAAGCGATTTGCGAGTCGATAGTTCGAATTGGGCGCATGGCGTTGGCTATTGGCCCTGCCCTGAAACAGTTGTGCGTCAGGCTCTCGCCGCACTCCCGATTTGTCACGAACAGTTCACCTTTGTCGATCTCGGCTCCGGCAAGGGTCGCGTTCTGTTGATGGCCTCGGACTATCCGTTCGCAAGAATCATCGGTGTGGAATACGCTCCCGAACTGAATGAAGCCTCCATGGAAAACTTGCGCCGCTATCGTAGCGAGTCCCAGAAGTGTCGCAACATTGAAGCCGTCTGCCAAGATATGACTATGTTCGAGCTGCCTGATACTCCGCTCGTTGTTTTTCTCTACAATCCTGCAACCGAAGCCGTCATGCGCATTGTTGCTGGAAATATCATGAATGCCGCGCTTGAATGCCTCAGAGAGATTTGGGTTATTTACGTCACGCCTGCCTATGACGTGTTTGAGCGCGACCTTTGCTTTGGCCCAAGCCCCGTCCATCTTCGGAAAGCAAAGGAAACGAGCCAGTACGCGATTTACACTATCGCCACGTAATCAGTAATCGGACACACTCTGTTAAGACACCTACCAGCCAACTAAGGAGGGTGCGGAAGAAATATAAGGATGAGCAAAGGGCCGGGAAGTCCGTTGCTCAAGAACTTTTAGCAAGACATTGGGTTCAGTAAACGCCCGTCGTTTCGGACACGATGGTGGTAACATCCGCGCCCAGGTCCGTGCCATCGGTGGCGGCGTTATGGTATGGGCTTGTGCTCAACAGTTGATAGTTCCCACCAATGCCGTTGTTGTAATTGACGAATTGCACGACACTCACCGTGGCGGGGAAATAATTTCCGGTAGGCCACAGGCTGGGCGGATAAGCCGAGGGCGTTGCAATCAGCGCATTGCTGGCGAATGAGTAAGGGCTGAAGCAGGCATTGAAAGTCGTTAGCGGTTTGTCGAAATTGGCGCAGTTCACCGTACCGCCGGTGGACCAGATGGGGTAGGTTCCGGCAAGGAAGATGCTGTTGGTGAAGCTGAAGTTCACCATCGGCCTAGTGGGTAGGGCGCCGACCGAAAACACGCTCCTTGGGGCGAAGACAGTCAGGTGATTGACGGAGACATTCTGCAGCAACGGGGCAGCGGCGGCTACGCTCTCTATTTCGGCGACAATTCCGCTGCCGTTGTACTTCACGGGATCAATGTCATCGATGGTGAGGTCATGAATGCTGTAACGTTCTCCATCGAGCGCTGGCAAGCCTTCTGTCAAGGGGTTGGCGAGCTGTATTCCACTCGCCACATGGCTAATCGAGTTGTAACGGATGGTAATGTCAGTAACCTTACAGAGCGGACACAGGCCGACGCCCGCGGCGCTGTTCTGGTTCACCGGCGTGATCACAATGCCGTATCCGTTCTGGCTGAACCCGCCCCAGGAATCTTCCATGATGTTGGCTTCCAGCAGGACGCGCTGGGCATTCTTTAGCTCGAAGAGATTCTTGACGATAAACGGATTCCCGGCTGGGCCTCCCACAAAGCCCGGCTGGCCCTGCATCCAGGTCATGGGCTTGAAGAAGTGGTTGCGGCTGATCTCCATATCAGTTGGGGTAATCGTGCTGGGGCCGCCGCCGAAGAGAATGTTTTCTCCTGATGCCTCGAGGAAGTTATCCGTGAACTTGAAGGGACCGACAGGATCGATGCCGCCACCGATGGCGGAGGCGTCGGTACAGGCTCCTGCGAGCGAGATGCAGTGAAAATCCGTAAAGAAAGAGTCGATGACGCTGGCGTACGAGATGCCCCCGAGTTCGATGCCCTTCTTGGTTTCGTCCTGTGCCGTGCCATGCAGCCATACCCGGTCGAGAATAAGATTGTTGGCCGTGCCACCAGTAATGTTGGTGTCAATCACTGCCAGTGAATAGACGATCCCAATGCCGGCCGAGCGCGTGACCTCGAGCCCGATCAGACGATAATGGTTGGCTCCCGTGGCGAAGATGACGGGACCGCTGCCTCCCGCTGTCATGATCAATTTGGCCAGAACGTTTTGCGTGGAGGCGCAGTTAAAGGCGGGACGGCCCGGCAGCGAAGATACTCCTGCGTAGCACGGCGTAAGACGACTGCCTTCCGCGGGCAGCGCGGAATCGGGCGAAGCGGTGCGGACAATGATCCAATCGTTGTCGTCGCAGCTCTTGGCAGGGAAGGTGAACGGTCCTGTGAAGGTTGCGCCCGCTTGCAATTGAATCGTGTCGCCGCAGTTGGCGTTGTTCAATGCGGTCTGCAAATTTCCTCCAGCGTTGACAGTCGTAGTGACGCCGGGCGCTGGAGTGTTCGTCATTGCGGTTTGAATGTAAATGCGAGGTAATTCCGCCGGGCCGTCATATCCGCTGGCCGAACTTGAGGAAACGGTGAGAGTGTAGGCTTGCGAAACGCTTAGTCCGGAAGAGTCGGCCACCTTGGCAGTGAAAGTATAAGAGCCAGCAACCGCGGTCAGTCCGGAAAGTGCGCCGCTGGAGGCCTGCAACTGTATTCCCGAGGGCAAGCTCCCGCTGGTAAGCGTCCACAGATAAGGCGTCACACCGCCGGTTGCGGAGAGCGTAGCCGCATACGGTGTGCTGATGTTGGCTTCAGGAAGTGTCGAGTTGACAATCGCCAGAGGCCCCACAGGGGTGACGGTTATCGTAACCGTCGCTTGCACACTGGGATTCGCTTTACTTGTTACGGTGATCGTCACTGAAGTGTTGCTAGACACTTTAGGCGCGACGAAAGCTCCAGTGCTTGAAATAGTTCCACCGCTGGCCGTCCATGTCACGCTGGTATTCGAACTTCCAGTCACTTGGGCGGTAAACTGCTCGTGCCCTTGGGAAGCAATAGTCGCACTTGTTGGCGAAATCCAAAGTTTGGCTCCGGACGTCCGGGCCGCAACGACGATATGCGTAGAAGTTGAACCAAACTCCTCAGGAACAACTCCAATTGGACCGCGCGCGGGATTCGACACGAACTGTGGAATGGGTGTCCCAGACTGCTTGCCCGGAAGGGTTGAAGCGTAGAGCGTAAAACTGTAAGTGCCCGCAGCCGAAGGTATGCCTGTTATCGAACCCGTGCTTGGATTCAAGACCAAACCAGGGGGCAAACTGCCGTCAACGATGCTGAACGCATAAGGCGCCGCGCCGCCGCTGACTGAAGGTGAGGCGTTGTATGCGATACCAACCGTGGCCGGCGCCGCAGGAATCGTGATTCTGAGCTGCCCGTCCTGGCCACTTGAAGCACTCGCCACACTGGAACCTTGGGATCCAGCGCCACACGCCGTTAGCCCGGCAGCGCACAATAAGAGCAGGAGGACAACGAGTTTCGAGGCGGCGCTTTTTGCCGCTCGCAGGGGCCCGGTGTCGCGCATCGGAGGATTACCTCAAGAACAGAGTCGGAGTACGGTCGGTCTAGTCCTTAAACCACTGTAGAGAAGCAGAGAGGCGAAAGGCAGATAACGAGGGACCAAGGCCCATTAGGCCACACTAGTACATCACGGATGTCCATGTACTTCCGCGAATGGAACTTCAGCGCTCGCGGGAATTGGTTCGCCGCGGTTAACGCGCCGGCGATGCGGCGGTTAGATTTCTTCCTGTTGATAGGTTTCGATTAGACCGACGGCGAGCTGGTTGGCTGTGTCTGGATCATGAATGCCTTCGACCTGCCATGCTTTGCGCGTCCAAATTGCCCATAGAAGTCCAACGCCGTAAACCAGCGAGCCCGCCACAAGCTGAATCGCTAATTGAATGTAGTTGTGGGCAATGAACCAATGGCGCATGAGCAGCAGAACTGCAACCAACGGCACGCAAAGCATGAGGGGAAGCAGAAATGCTTCGCGTAGATAAATACCAATGCGCAACTTCAGCACCCGGCAAAGATGCCGCGGCAGGAAGAGCATGGTAGTGCAGGCCAGAGGTATCGCAGTGCCCGCGGCATCGCCCAGAATACCGAAGTGCCTGACCAGAAAGATACTGAGGAAAAGATTCGCACTGCCTTCCATCAAAGTCACAATGGCCAGAGATTTGTGCTTCGCCATGCCGAACAGAACCCGGCCGGAAGCGGACTGCGCCAGCATCAAAGTCGATGGGATTACCAGCACGAGCAAGACCGGATAACTGATGGGCACATAGCGAGCCCCAACCCATGCTTCGATGATCGACTTCCCCAAGATGATGAGAATGGCGGCTATGGGAAAGATGATCAAAGCGCAAGCTCGATTTCCGGCGACAAGAATCCTTCTCAGCCCGCCCAGATCCCCGGTTGCATCGGATTTGCTCGACATGGGAACAAACACCTGTGCCAGCCCGCTAACGACTTCGCCGCCGTAATCTACCAGGCGTGATCCGATGACGAAGTAGGTGATGGCAGCGGCAGAGATGAATTTGCCGATGACCATCGCGTCGGTCTTAAAGCGCAGCCGGGCCGCCACGATGATGATGAAGGTTGAACTGCTGTAGGTGGCAATGCGCCTCAGGCTTTCGCGGCTGACATTATTCAGTTGGAGACGCAGGGGCAGAAGGCTGAGAACCGCGGTAGCGTTGACGAGTCCGGAAATCAAAGGCATCGACACGGTGATAAGGGCCACGACGAGAAGCCCATACCCGTGCCGCACCGCAATCACAATGGAAACAGCACGCAACACGGTTGCGCCGATGCTGGTGAAGTTCAACAGATAGAAACGCTGCAACCCCTCGAGCACGCCACCAAATACTCCCAAGGGAAAGCCCAGGGAGACAGCCGATCCAACAATCAGGAAGAGCCATCGTGCGGTGTGCAGGAACTGCGGCGAAATGTGAAAAATCGAATCTACAAAAAAACTGCCGGCCACGGTGAACAGTATTGCAAGAGCGCCAATTCCGCTGTAAGTAAATAATGCCGTACTAATGAGGCGATTCAACTCTTCTTGATTCTGAGTCGCCGAGTAGGTGGCAACATAGCGCACGATCGAGGAACGAATCCCCAGATCGAACAGCCCGTAGTAGCCCGTGATCGAGAAGACCAAGAACCACAAGCCAAAAGCATCGTCTCCCAGGTGATGAATAATGTAGGGAGAGATAAAGATGCCAACCAAAATGTTAACGCCGAGGGCAAACCAGCTCGAGCCAACGTTCTTGAACAGCGCAATTTTATCCAGCTTCTTCATGCGTGTGTGGGCTTCGGGAAGGCGTGGCGCTCAGCCCCTCCGCCAGATGTTACCAGTTGCAAATCCAAGTAGTGTTTCTTGGGGCCTTCAGGCGATCAGTTCAGTCGGTTGGTTTCTCTTGGTAATTTTTAACCAGTACTGGCCGTTCAATGGAGGGTCGCTGAGTTGCTGAACAAATAAACCACGAGAACGACATTCGTTTTCGATCCATCGGCGCTTGTGGTAAACCTGGCCGGGCTGCGCGGAAGTATGGCTCCGACCCACCCACCGCGTCCCCGAATAATCGGCGGCGCCTCGGCTCAGCCAAGAGGCAGGATAATACGAAGTCAGAAAGAATGCGTCTGGAGTGGAGTTCTCAGCGAATCCGTCGAGCATGATCTGTATTTGAGATTTCGGAGCGTGCGTCCAAATGGACCGAGCCAGAACGGCATCGAACTCAACCCCGAAAACGGAGAAATCAAACTTATCATTGCCGTCGAACAAAGGCCTCTTTGCAGTTCGCAGTTCGGGGCCAAGCACATGATCGAGGCCAGCCTGCAACATCAATGAGTTGGGTTCGATGCCAAAGTAGCACTCTGGGTCCAGCAGGCGAACCAGCCAATATCCTGCGCGCAAACAACCGCAGCCGACATCCAGAACCCTGGAAGAAGGAAGCAACCCCTCGCGCACCAGAGTGGAAAGCTGCAGACGGCCGGCGGATTCGAACAACTGGGGCGGTCCGCCGGTGAAAATTCCATCCCGTTCAAGCTTGTCTGCGATCTCTGCCAGCCGCATCTGTCCCCACAATTTGCGCTATCGGATAGACAGAAGTCTACACCAAAGTGAGGGAACGCTGACGTTTGCGCCGCGAGTCTTAGAGATGACGGGGAACCGTGCCGACTATTTCATTTGCCGGTTCTGCCAGATCCGTGCCGCCTGGATCGTAAAACCAGGAGCGATTCGGAGACCCATCATCAGAGCGCGCAGTTTCATGGATGGCATAAGAGTATGGGCTCGCTGCAGCGATTCGCGTGCCTTGTTTGGCTCTTGCGCGAGTAGAAATGCTTTGCCTTCGACGAAGGCGTGCGTGGCCTTAATTTTTTTCAGTCGATCTGCGAGCATCGCTGAGGTGTGAGAATCCAAATCGAGCGTTCGCTGAAATTTTTCGAGCGATTGAATCTCGCCCGCCAGCAAGTTTTCTGCAACCGCTCCCTGGCTGTCAGCCCGCACATTGCGGCGGAGAAGTACCTGGCGCTGATACGCGATCTTGCTTCCCGCGTTGACAATGCGAAGCCAAAGATCGTGATCCTCGGAACAGCGAATCTTTTCGTCAAACAATCCCGCAGCCATCACGTTTTGCCGGCGCACCACGGTGCCGGACGTGATGACTTGAGTTTGTTCCACGAGAAGGCTTTCGAAAGTTACCGGCCCGCTGGAAGGGCAAATCTGCATAAAGGTTTTGCCCCCCGCGCCGTCGCCGGCAAGAATGGCATCGCAGTACACCATATCGAGAGCAGGATCTTCGCGCAGGAACTTTATCTGCTCGGCGAGATATTGCGGCAGCCACGCATCGTCGCTATCCAGAAAGGCCAGCCATTCGCCGCGCGCGCGCTGTATCCCGCTATTACGCGCCGCGCTGGGACCACCATTTTGCCGCGTCAGATAAATGATTCGAGAAATGTAGGGCTGAATGACCTGTTCGAGTTGTTCTGTATCCGGCGATCCATCGTTGATCAGGATTACTTCAAAATCAGTGAGGCTCTGCGCGAAAACCGAATCCAGCGCGGCGCGAACGCGGCCGGCCGCGTTAAACGCGGGGATAATCACGCTCACCAGCGGGGACTGCTGCGCGAGCGCAGATTGAAGGCTTCGCGAAGAAGACGGGTCGACCGGATCGGGCATCAGAAATAGCCTACCCTATCGGCAGCGCGACAAGTTCACTAGATGTATTTGGCATGGCGCATCCATTGTTCGACCAGAGCGAGTCCTTGGGAAGATAAGATGCGCGGCTCGTATCCCAGGACTTTGCGGGCTTTGTCGATGCTGAAGAAAACCGTACCGGTTTGCGTCGCAAAATCCACCGCATCAGGGATTGGCACCGTGGCGCGCTCGGCCGCCGCTGGACGGCGCACTCCGATGCGAGACCGCACTAGCTGCCGGCGCTCTTCGCTGAGCGATTCCAGCCAGCCCCAAGCGCCGGAAAGAATTTTCTGCGTGAGAGGAACTTGCATCAGCATTTCTCGAAATTGCCGGCTACGCAAAACCTGCGCCGTCGCCTTTACGGAGCCCGTGAGTAAACCGGGTTGTTGCTTGTAGTATGCGCGCACCTGCTCGCTGGAGATTTCGGGCAAAGGGACGCTCACGCCCAGCATGGTTGCGTGAGCGCGAATAAAGTCGCCCCAGGTGACGGCTTCGCCATCCGTGATGAAGAAGGTATTGCCGCTCGAAGCGTCGTTGTCTAAGCACAGGAAAATCGCGTCGATGAGATTGTCGACATACGTAGTGTTGCACGCGCCGCGGCCGCCATCGATGAGAGCAACTGTATTTTGCCGCAGGCTCTGCACCAGGCGGGTCGACCACGCGGAATACGGACCATACACAATCGAAGGCCGCAGAATTACCGTACTCATGCCTTTGCGGCCCATGCTCTCGGCGGCTTTTTCAGCACGCCTCTTGTTATCGCAGTAGTCGTCGCCGGTGGAGTGAACCGGAGCGTCCTCGGACTCAGAGCCAGCAGGAGGCGTGAGGCCAAAGACCGCAGCTGTGCTCATGTGAATGAATCGCTCGACGCCGGCCTCGGCTGCAACCGCGAGCAGATTCTCCGTTCCGCGCACAATGCCGCGTGCGTTTCCCAATCCGCAATGGATCACGACTTTCGCATCGCCCAGCGCTAAACGCAGCGATTCGCGATCCAGCAAACTTCCCGGCAGCAGTTCAATGGGAAGGCGCGCGATTCGGGCCGCCTTATGAGGACTGTGAACCAGAGCCCGCACCCGCCCGGCACTTTCCAGAACGAGACGTTCGCAGACACGTCCGCCAATGAAGCCAGTGGCGCCGGTGACGAAAATTGTTCGATCACGCCACTTCATCGAACGGCACCCTCTGGCCGCGCAATATCTGACCAAGGTTCAGGGATTCGGCGACGGTGAGCGTAACATGCTTCGATCAGTTCGATCACGCGAAGCGCCTGCCAGCCATCGGATTCCAGCTTCTGATTGCCGCGGATGCTCTGAATAAAATTGTCTAGCTGCTTGTAGAATGTGCTGGTGTCAGCAAAATTCGGCAAGCGCAGCGTTTCACTCACCTCACATCCACCGGCCTCGCGACGAATGATCAGAGTATCCGGATCCTCGGCGGGAATCTCCGCCTGCGCCTTGCTTCCGCGGATCAAGAGACGATTGCGCAGAGGATAGGTACGGCTCACGCGAGCCTGGCCCTCGATTTCGCCGAACTTCCCGCAGTGCCGCAAATCCAGAATGGCGTTAGCTTCAATGCCGCTGCCCCAATCGTCATCCTGATAGTCGAAGTTAACGACAGGGCCGAACCATTCAATCAAGCTATCGAGCAGGTGAACACCGAAGTCGAGTAAAGCTCCGCCGCCCGCGAGTGTGCGCGAGAAATAAAATCCCGAAGCGCTTGTCCAATCGAAGACGCCGCCGTATGGCCAGTCATAGCCAAGCACTTCACCGAGATAGCCCTCTTGCAGGATGATCGGAAGCAACGTATGGCTGGCCACAAAACGCCGGTTCATTCCGACGGCAAGAAGCACTGCTTTTTTTTCTGCCGCTTCGCAACAGGCACGGGCGTCCGCGGCGGTCGTTGCCAGCGGTTTCTCGCACAACAAATGCACGCCGGCGTGAATGGCTTCCAGGTTGACCGGGGCGTGTAGGCTGTTCGGCAGCGCATTGATGAGCGCGTCGACCTGCGGGAGTACGGTCTTGTAATCTGCTGAAATCTGGCAATCCAGACGAAAGTGTTCCGCTAATCTTTGCGCGCGAGTAGCGTCGGCGTCGATCAGCCAGAGAGTGCCAATGCCGGGATGGATCGCCGCGGCAGGCAAGTGGCCGATCTTGGTGATTTCGCCGCAGCCCAGAATCGCAAGGCGGATGTCGCCGCTCATCAGCGTCGCTCCGGAGCGAGGCTTCGGAAAATCGAGGATGGTTTGCTTCGATCGGAGGTCGAGATGCTAACTTCCGCTTCCTCTGGCCGCGTCACCAGTTCGTATCCCAAGGCGGTCATCAGCGAACCCCATGCAGCTTCAATCTCGGCGATGGAACTCTCGGGTAACTTTGTTTTCCATCCACCGGAAACAGCTCCTCGCACAAACGGAATATCGGTTCGCTTGCCTTTCGTCGAGACCCAATTATCGCCCTGAGTCTTTTCGAGTTTGCGCATGTTATCTGCGGCACTTCTGCCGATAGCCTGTTCAAGCAGAGCTGGAGTGGGTTGAACGCCAAGAAATTCGGCCAGGCGCGCCGTTTGGTTCATCGTATCCGCGAGCAAATCTTCGTAGCGAAGCAACAGGAATTCCGGATTTCCGCCGCGCGCATAAATCCAGCTCCCTACATTTTCCCGCCACGTCCCCCAGCTTGCGGAAATCATTCGTCCGGCAACGAAGTCGCTGACGAAGCTGGCCAGCGGATATGCGTCCTCAATGTGCCGGTATTTTCGCTGAAAGTCGTAATAGGAGAGCGCCACATCGCGCGGGTCGCGCACGATGTAGACCACCTTGCGATAGCGGGGATGAAAGTACTGGTGACTCTTGATGAAGCGCGGCCGCGGAATACGTTTCAGTTGCAGGCTCGATTGCGCCTCGCTGTCAGGAACCTGATTTTCAATGGTGGCGAAGGTGACGTCTTCCTGAGGATGCAGCAGGTTTGCCACCAGAAAACGCGTCCATGTGTTGCCCGAGCGCGGATAAGAAACAATAAAAGTGTCGTCCGGATGGATCGCGAAGTCGCGTCCGGCAATGTCTCCGCGAAGAAGACGTTTGAGCCCTTGCTGAAAGCGGTACATCACGAAAACCGCTCCCCGAGCAGCGATTCATGCAACTGCGCAGGCACGGCCTCATCCGCCGGAGTCGTCGCCAGTTCGTATCCCAGCCACTTCATCAATGAGCACCACGCTTGCTCCAATTCTTTCACGGAAGCTTCCGGCAAGCCCGCGCACCAGCCGCCAGGTTTTGCCGATCGCACGAAAGGGACATCCGCACGCGTGCCTTTTGTCGACGACCACATGCCAGTCTGAGCGTTCTCAAGCTCGCGCATTTTGTTAGCCGTGCTTTGCGCAACCGCGTGAGCGATGCGCGACGAGTCAATTGGAATGCCCACGAAGGCAGACACTTTGGTCAGTTCCGCTGCGGTGTCGGCGATCATATCCTCGTAGCGCAGCAGCAGAAATCCTTGACTGCCGTAGCGCGTCGAAAGCCAACCGGCCACGTTCTCGGCCCACGATCCGTACTCACTCGTCTCGCCAGCGATGAATCGCGTGACAAATTGCGCGATGGGATAGTGGTCGTCGATCAATCTGCGCTTGCGGTGAAAGTGATATTGCGAGAGAGCCACGTCTCGCGGATCGCGCACCACGTAGATGATTTTCTTATAGCGCGGGTCGAAGTATTGGTGGCTCTTCAGGAAACGCGGTCTTGGCAAAGTTGAAAGATGCCTCTTGGAAAGAGCTTCGGGGTCCGGGATCAACTCATTGATATTGGAAAAGTCCGGCCGCTTGTCCGGATAAATCAGATTCGCAATCAGAAACCGGGTCCACGTATTGCCTGACTTGGGATAGGAAACGAGAAAGGTGTCATCCGGAAAAACGATAAGGTTGCGTCCAGGGCGCTGAGCCCCGAAGGCGCGCTTGGTCCCGGCAATCAGGCGCCTGATCATGGTGAAATTTCTTGAGCCCCACCGCTTTGCTTTTTCATAATCTAACACACGCAGCAAGAGCGCTTTTCGCGCCTCGTCTTACGAAAGACGGTGACTCCCAGTTCATTTAGCGAGCCGGTTCAGCCACGCGAATGTGCGGTTCCACTAAAGTCAGAAGTTCATCTTTCAGAAAAGGTCCGCTGGCCAGCAGCCCTGAGAGCAGAGGATCGCGGCGATTGGCGCTCAGCGCCGTTTTCTCCAGAGTGCTCGTAAAACCGCCAGCGCTCTCCACCAATGCCACACCCGCCACCACGTCCCACTCGTTTTTTGGTGTCAAAGTAAAGGTTACTTCGGCCAGTCCAGCTGAAACCAGTGCGAGCTTGTAGGCCACGGATCCCATGGGTCGAATCTTGAGTGCTGTATTCTCGAACGGCTTCCATTCACCGCGCTTCACTTCACTACGGCTGGCTAGAACCAGGGCTCCATCGAGAGTGCGCCGCTGGCTCGCCTGGGCTGGCTTGCCGTTATAAGAGACGCCGCAATCGATCGCTCCCAGAAAAGTTTCGTCAGTGGCAGGATTGTAAATTCCGCCGGCCACGGGACGACCGTTCTGGACGTACCCGATGGAAGTGCAAAATTCCGGAATGCCTTTAACGAATTCGCGAGTTCCGTCGAGCGGATCAACTACCCAAACGCGCGAACGCTGCAAGCGAATGGGATCGTCCACGCTCTCTTCCGAGAGCCAGCCTTCTCCATCGCGCAGCAGTTCCTTGCGCAGAACGGCGTCGAGCGCGCGATCTGCCTCGGTCACGGGATCGTGCCCAGCTTTGTATTCGGTTTCAATCGCTCCCGGCGTGAAGCGCGAGAAAACCGCTCGTGAAGCTTCCAGCGCGGCTTGAACGCGTTTCAATATGTCTGCGTAAGATTTTGATTCCATAATGTCTTGTAAATCTCCGTGACAAATTCCCTTCTTGGAATAATGCTTAACTGAAAACTGAGACCGAGAACTGTCTTCAAGATATAAGCATGCGCGCTCCCGTAGCCAGCAAGACTGCGCAAAGAATGCGTCGAAGCCACGGAACCGGAACCCGCGTACTCAAGTAAGAGCCAAGGAGTCCTCCCGGGATCGAGCCCAACACCAGGGCTCCGACGAGGCGGATGTCAACATTGTTCATCCGGTAATGGAGCAAACTGGTCACGCCGGTAAGTAGTAAGGCGTGCACAATGTCGGTACCAACCATGACCTTCGGCGGAAAGCTGAAAAAAAGCAAAAGCATCATCATGACAATGCTGCCCGAGCCGACCGAGGTGATGCCCACCAGAAAACCCGCCACCAGTCCGATCACCGACATTCCAACGAACGACTTCACGGTCGGTGGCTTCACAATCCCTGTTGGGATGCGGTCCTCGATCTTTTTCTGGAAGAACAAGAAAGTCGGAATGCAAATCAGCAGGACTCCGACAGCGACAGTAATGAAATGATTGACGCCATTGCCGTAGTGGTTCCGGAGGTAAACCAGGAGACTAACGCCGGCATACGAGCCCGGAGCACTGCCGATAATGAGCGCCAGGACCACTTTGCGCCGAACCGTACCCTTGCGCAAGTGGACAATACTGGCGCCGATTTTTGTAACAAAGTTGAACAGTGCATCCGACCCAACTGCACGAATCGCAGGTACGTGCAGACCGAAAATGAGAATCGGGAGCAGCAAAACGCCGCCCCCGACTCCCGTCATTCCAATGAGGGTCCCGACAAAAAAACCCACCAGGCTCTTGATCAGCAGATCCATGACAGTACCGGTGGCGGATTAAGCCGATTCCGCGGTCGTTCCGATGAAGCCTTCCCGCTCCAGATGAAGAATGACCTCCTGTGCCGCTTCTTCCGCGGACAGTTCGCCGGTGTTGATGGTGACTTCGGCGTCGGACGGAACTTCGTAAGGATCCGAGATGCCGGTGAACTCTTTCAGAATTCCAGCGCGCGCCTTGGCGTACAAACCTTTGCGGTCACGCTGTTCGCAAACTTCTACGGTGGTGGCGATGTGCACCAGAATGAACCCTCCGTAGGGCTCAATCAGTTGCCTCACATACTTGCGGGTCGCGTCATAAGGCGCGATGGGCGCGCAAATTGCGATGCCGCCGTTCTTGGTGATTTCCGATGCAACGTAGCCGATGCGCCGGATGTTGATGTCGCGGTGCTCTTTGGAAAATCCGAGTTCGGAAGAAAGATTCTTGCGAACTAAATCACCGTCGAGCATGGTTGTGGGGCGGCCGCCCATTTCCAGAAACTTGGTCATCAGCACATTGGCGATCGTCGACTTGCCCGAACCCGAAAGTCCGGTAAAGAAAATCGTTACGCCCTGTTTGTGACGAGGCGGAAAACTGCGCCGCAATTCCGCCACAACTTCCGGATACGTGAACCATGCTGGAATTTCGCGGCCTTCATTAAGACGCTGGCGAAGTTCAGTGCCTGAGATGTTGAGTACGCGATCTCCCTTCTTGACCTCGTCGTCGGGAACGTATTTATCCTGATCCTCGAGGTAGACCATCATGTTGAAAGGGACCATGGTGACGCCGATGTCGGCTTCGTGCTTTTTGAATACTTCCTGAGCTTCGTAGGGGCCGTAGAAAGGCTTCTTCGTCTCAGGATCGGAGCCCGGTCCGGCGTGATCGCGGCCTACGATGAAGTGCGTAACACCATGATTCTTGCGGATAAGCGCGTGCCAGATGGCTTCGCGTGGTCCGCCCATGCGCATGGCGAGGGGCAGCAACGAAAGTTTCGCGGTCGACTGCGGGAACTTCGAAAGCAGCAGTTGATAGCAACGGACGCGAGTGTAGTAATCCACGTCGCCGGGCTTGGTCATGCCCACGACGGGATGAATCAGCAGATTGGCTTCGACTTGCTTGGCGGCGCGGAATGCCAGTTCCACGTGCGCGCGATGCATAGGGTTGCGTGTCTGGAAGGCGACCACTTTCCGCCAGCCCACGCGCGCAAATTCTGCGCGCACTTCGGCGGGCGTCAGACGCAAGTTGCGAAAATCGTAGTGCGACGGAATTTGCGTCGCCTCGATTTTGCCTCCGACGTACCACGGATTCGACTTATTGATGGCGTAATCAGCCCCGGGATGCGCGGCGCTGGTGGTGGCGAAAACCGCTTTTGCTTCGGCCTTACGGTCAGGCTGCCAGACCTCTTCGACGTTCAGCACTGCCAACATCACGCCTTCGGGATCGCGAAGCGCAATTTTGCTCGTCCCCGGCGTTAGCTTCTTGGCAAATTCTTCGGTCACGTCGAGCGTGACGGGCATGGGCCAAAGGGTTCCATTGGCCAGCCGCATGTTGTGGCAGACGCCTTCGTAGTCGGCGCGGGTCATGAAGCCCTGCAGCGGAGAGAAGCCGCCGGTTACCAGCAACTCCAGATCACAAAGCTGGCGGGGAGTAAGGTCCCAGGAAGGCCATTCTTTCGATTGGGCCTTCAATTCGGCGATTTTTTCGGGTTGAGCGATGAGTTGAACAAGTTCTCCGCCGTGCGGCGGAATGAGATGGCTGGTCGTGGCTGTCAAGTGCTACGCCTCCTGAAAATGCGACATTAGATTGTCTATTACGTTTATTGTATTTGACTGGATTGCTTCCCAGACTGCATCAGGGTCGGGGGAAACCGAATTGCAGATTCTTATGGGAGAAAAATCCCGAAACGTTACTCAACAGAGTAACACTATTTTGCAGCGGTACGAAAGCTAAGATTCGCGTTCGTAAGTAACTAAAGAATGCAGCAATTTGAAGTCCTTCCGTTTCTAGGACCGTTAATGTAAACCAATGAAAACACGCCCGTTTCCGGAAAATTTGACGCGCCTCTCGCTCCGGACAGCTTAAATTGTGAAAACTATTGCAGCCATGGATAGTGCAGTTCTCCCCAAGCGGACTCTGTACTCACTACTCGTAGTTTCCGGACCAGTTTTTCAGTTTCCAGCCCTTGCCCCGAACGCAAACGGCGGCCATATAGCCGGGCTCCGCCGACACCTCCCGTAGGAGCCAGTTTCTAGCTTCGGAGCTATCCGGCCTCGTTGCTATCAGCGCATTGGCCTCACCGAGTTCCAAAGACACGTCGAATTGTTTCAGGGGAAGGGATAGGCCGTCGCCCGTAGCTTTAATGTAGGCCTCTTTCCGCGTCCAGCAGCGGAAGAAGGCGTCGCCCCTCTTTTCTGCGGGCAAAGCGGCTAGCTGATTCTGCTCATGGACAGAGAAGAACCGGCGAGCGATCGCTTCCAGGTCCGAATCTGGGCGAATTTGTTCGACATCGACTCCGATTTCTCGACGGCGCGTGAAAGCCAGCAATGCGATAGCGCCCGAGTGGGAAACGTTGAAGGTGATGCCGCAATCCGCATGGTCAGATGCTAGAGAAGGTTTTTCTTTTTTCGAGTAGGAGAAAGTCAAGCCGTGCGCATCGGTTCGCAGATAGCCAGCCAGAATCATCCGCAACAAAGCTCGCCCGGCAACAAAGCGCTGGCGGTCACGCGAAAAATGAAAACGTGAAGCGCGTGTCAGCTCATCGGACGGAAGTACTTGCAGCCAGCGGGATTCATCAGCGCCGATCGCTTCCAGATCGGCTCGCCAAAGCTGCACTTCGTCTTCGGGCAGCGTTAGCGGCGACTCGATCTGAAAGTTCGAGTCAGTGATATTCATGTTCTGGCTCATGGGCTGTTCAGCTCAGACGCCACAGACATGCATCCCGCCGCTTCATTCGCTGGCTTTCCCAGTGATCGTCATCGGGTCCAACATCTCAGCCAGGGGCAGCACCTGGTAAGTCGAATAGTTGTATACCGGCGACATCGCGAGAAGGCGATCAAGCTCTTCGTTGGACGTGACTTTATAAATCCAGGCTCCGCCGTGACTGCCGATGACGTGGTAGCGACATTCCAGTTTGTCGCCCAGCTTGTTGGCGTAATCCGGCATATGCATGACGGCGCGGGCCACATCGGGTCCAAGGCGGCTCAAGTCAAAGTGCCACAGCACTAGAAATTTCATAATCGCTCCTACCCGGAATTTGGCTCCCGGTCGCTGAATTGTGACCAGCTGTGAGCCTGTTTGTTAAGCGAGGCCGACCACGCCGATGTGCTCTAGCTCACATTCTCGCTATTGTACTGAGAAGTAGACTAAATGGGATGAATCGGCTCGGGGTGGTTCCCAACCTGTGCACGTTTGCAATCTTTATTCTGCTGGCATTACTTCTGGCTGCGCCCGCCTGCAATTGGTTTCGCGATTTCGATTTCGCCAGAGGAGCTCGCATGACAGGAGGCAACCCGGAACTGGGGCGCAAGAAGCTCGCGCAGTATTCCTGTATTTCCTGCCATGTCATTCCAGGGGTTCCGAAGGGCGAAGGGAAGAGCGCTCCTTCGTTGGCCATTGGTCCGGGCGCCAGATCTTTCTGAACACTTTCCCGAATACCCCGGAGAACCTGGAAAAATGGCTGGAGAATCCTTCCCATCGCAAGCCCAATGCAACAATGCCGAATCTTAACATCAGCCCGCAGGATAGCCGGGACATGGCCGCTTATCTGTTCTCGCTTAATTAAGGTGGCGTAAGACGCGCAAGCCATTACCGGAGGTAACTCAGCCAGGTTACCCAGCGCGCACCTTTTGGACGAAAACCGTGTTCTAATTGGTAGTGACGCTGGTGGCAGGCGACAGCGAGAGATTCTCCATGATCAAGCATAAGGCTCTATATGTGTTCGCGACCGCGATTGCTGGACTGTCCTTGGCGGCAGGGCAGAGTTCCAAGGTTCACACTACATCTGCCAACACGGGTCCGGATCCCGCGCGGGTGGCGACCAAGCCGCTAACTCCGAAGTCCGCGATGCCGGCTAAGGGCAAGTCATCGACGGCATCACCAGCGACGAGCGCTCCGAAAACGGCTTCGAAGACCGACGCAGAACTTTCTCGTCTGGAACGGCAGCCTATCAAAGCGGCAAATCCCAATGCCAATAAAGCGGCGGTGAAGAGCCCTGCCGTAACAAAACCCGCAGCGGCAAACGCGAATGGCTCGGGAATCAATTCCACCTATCAGAAGCCTGCGATAAACAAACCGTAGGCAGCGCTTCAGCATCGCCAAGTTCGCAGATTACTTAGTTCGAAGGCGGCATCTTGTCTTGTACTGTGCCCGGCGCTAGCGCGTTAGCGTCACGCTGAGTAGATTCCTGGCGTGCTACCGCTGGCTCAGTGATGCAATATTTCAGAAGGCACCACAGTGCGCGTACTCCATCCTTCCAGTTAATTTTCTTGCCTTCTTCATAGGTGCGGCCCCAGTAGCTGATCCCGACTTCGTAGATACGCAGCTTCCGTTTGGCGATTTTCACCGTGATTTCAGGCTCGAATCCAAAGCGCTTTTCCTCCAGAGGAATGGATTGAATGACCTCGCGCCGGAAAACTTTGTAACAGGTTTCCATGTCAGTGAGGTTCACGTTCGTCAACGCATTCGAAAGCAAGGTCAGAATCCAGTTGCCGACCGAATGCCAGAAATACAGCACGCGATGAGGACGGGCGGAAAGAAAGCGTGAGCCATAGACTACATCGGCCTTCCCTTGGATCAGTGGCTCCAGCAGCACGGAGTATTCCGCAGGATCGTACTCGAGATCTGCGTCTTGAATGATGACGAAGTCCCCCGTAGCTTCCTGAATGCCACGGTGGAGTGCCGCGCCCTTCCCCATGTTCTTTGGCTGAGGCAGAATTCGAATCTGGGAATGCCCCGCTTGCAACTCGGCAAGGATCTCCCGTGAACCATCTGTCGACCCGTCGTCGACACAAATCAATTCGATGTCGAGCGGAACGGCGAGCACTCTTTCCACTACCTGCTTCAGAGTGGCGCGTTCGTTATACACCGGCATGACGACGGAAAGTCTCATTTGTATGAACCGTAGTGTAGAGCAAGAAGTGTAGAGCAAGAAGCTGTCAGCCGTCAGCCATCAACTCCCAGCGATCACTTCCAGTCATCAGCATGTTTGCAGTCGAGGTTCTCTTCCGCGAGCCGCCGCGTGGAAATAGCTGTGGAAATCTGCCTTCTCAGTTATAAATATTGGGGGATGTCCTCAAAACACGCGGGTGTATGATGATTTCCATTAAGCCAGCCGAATGTCCGAAACGCAGACGGGACCGAGCTTTTAGCATAGGCTGTTTGTTTCTGGCCGTGCCCGGTGTCCATGCATCAGGGAGAAAAATGAGAAAGCACCAGGAACGTTTCCTTTGGTTGGGAATCTCAATTCTCGGAGCGCTAACGTTGTCTCCAGCTTTGCTGGGGCAGTCTTACTCGGACTCCAAGACATCGTCGCCTCTACCTACTGACTGGAGTCAGCACCATCTTATCTTCTCTAAACCGGCGACGGCCGAACAGGCCCGGCGAGTCGAACGCGATCCGCGCTATTGGCAGCAACAGAACCGGCAATCGCCGATTAGTTTGCTGGAAACGGAGACTGGGAGAGCGCTTGGTCCCGAGGTTCAGCCTCTTCCGATGCTTCTGTCTCGCGAGGGTCAAGAAAACAATAAAGACTGGTCGCAGGATCTGGGCAGCGGCGCGACTGTGGGCGCCACGAACTACCCCGCAAAGTATGGGTTTCAAGGCACAACTGCCACTTGTGCCGGCGGAGCGACTCAGCCCGATTTTGTCGTTTACGGCACAGGGCTTGCCGGCTCAGCCACGCAGGCTAGCATTGTTGCTTATGACAACATCTATTCTGGCTGTAGCATTGACGGCCCCGTCCCCACGGTCTACTGGGCATACAACACCAGCGACGGCACGGTGACGACTTCTCCCGTGTTCTCGCAGGACGGTACGCAAGTCGCTTTCGTGCAGACCGATACACACGGGAATGGCATTCTGGTTTTGCTGAGATGGGCTCCTTCGTCTACGGAGACGGTCGGCGACCCACAGCCCCTGATGCGAGTGCTTAACTCTGCTTACCCCGGTTGTACCGCGCCCTGCATGACTTCGACGTTTCTCGAAGATGCGAGCGGCAACAAGAACGCCGACACCAATTCTTCCGTCTTCTACGACTACTCGAACGACACTGCCTATGTGGGAGATGATGCCGGCTGGCTCCACCAGTTTTCGCCGGTCTTCAAGGGCATTCCCACTGAAGTGAAAAGCGGAGGCTGGCCCGTGCAGGTGAACCCCCTCAATCCCACCGCTCTTGCCAGCCCGGTGAATGACTACGCGTCGGGGATTGTGATGGTGACCGATGCGGGCGGCTTCTTGTATCGTGTCGGTCCCAATACCGCCTTCGTCGCCACCTCCGGCCAGTTGGATTTTTCGTTCGTCGAGGATGGCGGTCCCGGTATCGTGCAAGGCCCGATCGTCGATTCCACTTCTGAATTGGTTTACGTGTTTGCAGCCAGCGACGGCAGCGGGAAGTGCATCGGCGGGACCGACTGCACCGCTGTTTATCAACTCGCTGTCGATTTCCCCGACGGTAATAAAGGGTCGGAGGCTGTGGTCGGAGCCAGCACCATTGAACCGGCGACACCAAATCCCCTGTACATCGGTGCTTTTGACAGTACCTATGAAAACTCTGTGAATGCTACGGGACACCTCTATGTTTGCGGCAACACCGGAGGGCCTCCGATTCTCTACCAGGTCCCGATTACCGCTGGCGTCTTCGGCACTGTGCTTGCAGCGCCGGTTCTCGCGAACACCGCTACGCCGTGCTCCCCCGTGACCGATATTCTCAATCCCAATGCTTCTCTGGGCCCGACCGAGTGGATATTTGCCAGTGCGCAAATCGAAGGAATCCCCACCGGATGCTCGGGCGGATGCATCTTCAATTTCAAGGTCACATCCTGGCAGGCCTCGACCCTCTATACAGTCGGCCAGGAAGTTCTTGTGCCCAATACGAGCGGCAACCTTCAGGTCGAGGTGGTCACGGTAGCCGGCACCTCGAGCGCGTTGGAGCCCACGTGGCATCCGACAATCGGTGGCTCAACGACAGACGGCACGGTGCACTGGCTGGATCAGGGAGTGCTATCCTCGCCAGTGTTGTCCGGCTGGAAGGCGAATAATAAATACACCGACGGTACGGAGATCGTCGATCCTAACGACAACATTGAATTGGTGAAAAGCATAACCGGTAACGGCGACTCCGGCGCTTCTCCTCCGTCATTTAGCCTGACAGCGGGCGGTACCGTGACTGTAGGGACGGCGCCTAACACAGTTACGTGGGAGAATGTTGGCGCGATTGCAAGCGCCGACGCGGCCGCGGCCGGAGGGACGAGCGGCATTATCATCGACAACTTCGTGGGCTCGGGAACGCTGGCAGGGGCGTCTCAGGTTTACTTCTCCACTCTTAGCGACCAGGCGTGCGGTACGTCGGGCACCGGCGGTTGCGCGGTGCAGGCTTCGCAAGCTAAATTGCAGTAGCAACAATCCTTAAGGCTGCGGGCTTGGGTCTTGGGTCATAGGTGCTAGGCCTTGGGCAAAATCCTAAGACCTAACACCTGAGACCCGGGGTGCCTCGCGCCGAAGTTGTTCGTGCAGGATCGCCACAATCCTTGATGCGGCCTTGCCATCCCACAGCGGAGGCCGCTGCGATCTGCGCGCGGCGGGATTCTGCAGAATTGATCGGGCCGCCGCGAGAATGCGATCCGGTTTTACTCCCACGATTTGATTCGATCCGTGCTCGACCGTCGCAGGTCGCTCTGTGTTTTCGCGTAGCGTGAGGCACGGCACGCCGAGCGCGGTGGTTTCCTCCTGCACTCCTCCAGAGTCGGTGAGCACGATGCGAGCGTGGTCGTTGAGCGACAAGAAATCGAGATATCCGAGTGGATCCATCGGCACAATTCCAACGCGGTCCGCTGCACTAGCGTCGTTCAAATATCGCATCAAACCGAAGCTCTCGATATTCTTCCGAGTCCGTGGGTGAATGGGGAAGAATACCGGGAACTCCGCGGCCAGTGCGTTCACGGCGGTGAGAATGCCGAGTAGCGTTTTAGGATCGTCGACGTTGGATGGCCGATGAAGTGTGAGCACTCCGTAGGGGCGGCAGGCAGAGCCATTCCGGCGCACGCCCAGCCGGTCAAGAATCGGCGATTTCGCGGCCTGGTCGCGGTGTCGAAGCAGGCTGTCGATCATGACATTGCCGACGAGAAATATTTTCTCATCCGGCACGCCCTCGCGTTTTAAATTCTCGACTCCACTTTGCTCCGTAACAAATAGCAGGCTCGAGATCGCGTCCGTGAGCTTGCGATTAATTTCCTCCGGCATCGTCATATCGAAGCTGCGCAATCCGGCTTCGATGTGCGCCACATCGATTCCAAGTTTTACGGCGGTAAGCGCGGCCGCAATTGTGGAGTTGACGTCGCCCACAACCACCACCATTTGTGGTTTGTAGTCGAGCAGCACCGGCTCGATGCGCCTCATGATCTCGGCCGTCTGCACGGCATGGCTGCCGGACCCGGCTTCAAGATTTACGTCCGGTTTGTGCAGCCCGAGATCAGCGAAGAAGTTCCCAGAAAGAAGGTCGTCATAGTGCTGCCCGGAATGCACCAGGCAGTGCTCGATGTCGGGAAATCGATTGAGCTCCCTCATGATCGGTGCAATTTTCATGAAGTTGGGGCGCGCCCCAACTACGCTGAGAAGCTTGATCATGGGCAGGCTCCGGCCCTGGCCAGGTTGAAGAACCTGCGCTGAAACCTGACACTGCTACGCATCACAGGCCTCTGGGGCCTTAATGAGAAGGGGTTCATCGCTTAGCCATCAGTGTAGAGCACTTTGGGCGTTCAATCCCACTCTGACTCGGTGGGTATAAACGTAATTGCGGAAATCCGAGGTTGTTGGAACCTGTGGAAATTGGCGCTGCACATGCATCACTCACCGTGAACAGCCCGTCCCATACGGTAGATCATGTAAATTGTTCTGGGACTATCACGTAGGCATGGAATTTTCTCCTAGGGTGTTTGCCTGAGTTTTCAACAGGCTGACCGTTCGGTCGCCCATTTTTTTTTGGGCTACTCCACAACGCGAATCCTATAAGTTGGAGCCGAATGAGATACAAGAATCTGGCAGGCCATCTTTCCCTTCGTTCGTTCTGAGCCGTTCAGGTTACGCCGAGTTTATGCACATTTTCGCGTGCTTGCAGCATGCTTTTGCGAACCGAAAGCGACGGCCTCAGGCCCGAGAAATAGGGGCTTCTCCGCATTCTGGAAGTCCCTTGCAATGTCTGTAACTGCCTGTGGAAATGACTGTTCGCCCGTCACGGGCATTTTCGTCTCAAAGTGGCATTGTGGATGCTATGTAATTTGGAAGCACGCAGCTACACATAGGTCTCAGGACCGGGGCGAATCCAAGCTTATGGGGGTAGTGATGAACGAGCAGTCCGTTCGGCTAGGACCGCGCGAGCAGCAAATAGTCGAACTGCTCTTGCAAGGCTGTGACAACGCCGAAATCGCCAGTCAATTAAAAATGGCGCGCAGAACCGTGAAGGCACATTTTAACCGGCTTTTCCTCCGCTTTGGCATCACTGGCGGAATCAAGCGAGTGAAACTCGCAACCCTGTTATATCGGAGGCAATTATGTTTGCGAAAGAACGTTATGGACCCCGCACTCCCAGCGAGCGTGAAAACCGAGTCATCGAACTTGTCGCCCAGGGCTTGAAGAATCGCGACGTGGCCGATGCCATCGGCACCACCGAACACGTGGTGAAGAATTATCTTCGCGTCATCTACGACAAACTCGGGCTCTGGAACCGGGTCGAACTGGCGTTGTGGTATGAGTCGCGCAGGGAAGAACCGCAGCTTCCAGCCTGATTCGCATAACCGGGAGTGCCTTCGAGCCGGTGAGGCGAAGCGCACTTTCCGGATTTTCAATTACAACCAAATGCTTGCAAATTACGGAGCCGCTCGCCTGCGGCCCTGCCGCCTTTTCGGGCGGCAGCGTCAAGCAGTAACCTCGCCTGGTCGCAACTTTTGGTCACGCCATCCCCGCGCAGATACAAATCCGACAGCGATATCGTAGCCGCAACGTTTCCCTTGCCCACTGCCTTCCACAACCACGGAGCAGCTTCTCTGCTATTGCGAGGCGTGCCATTCAAGTATTTCTCAGCAGACGCCAGTTCTTCCGCGCCGCTGCTGTCAGCCACCATGGGCGATGAACTTGCCGCCATGGTCGCCGGCGCCTTGCGTCGTGTAGCGGCAGGCTGAGTCCTGCGCGCAGTTCGGGCGGGTGGTTTTTCGCTCCGAGCCTTGGAAGCCGGAGGAGTGGCTTTCGGTAAGGTGGCTGTGGTGCTCGGATGCGGAGGCGCGTCCTCCGACGAAGCCCTCGCGCTCGCGCCGGGCTGCGCGGGAGGCGCTGGTGCGATTGATGACGTCGACGTCGACGCCGGCGCCGATGCTGGCGCAGCAGGTTGCTCTGCCGGTGTTGGCGGCACTTCTGCTGGCGGCGCAGGCGGAATGGTCCTCGCAGCTGTTGATTGCGTACCCGCGGCGCCTGACATCGCTTGCGTGCCACGCCATCCCATGTAGAGCAGCAACATGAGAAGAATCGCCACGACCGCGCCTATGTAGATTCGGTAACGATAGGGAACAGACTCCGGCTCGGGCTCCATGGCGAAGCTTGGGAGACTTCGGTGCGGAAGAGTCCAGACGGATTCAATCGCGGCAGGTTCTGCTGCAACAGGTTCTGCCGTAACAGGCTCCGTCGCAACAGGCTCCATGGCGTAGTTCTCAACGCCGTTGACGGTGGTGCTCAGCTCAGGCTCTTTCTCCTCGCTAAAATTACCAACGGGGGCAGATTCGGCTTCGCTCCAACGCGTGGTTGAGATCGGTGCGACTGGCAAGACTTGCGGAATCGCTGGCTCGGGCTTTCCTTCCAGACGCGAGCCGCACATCCCGCAAAATAATTGCCCGGCTGCGTTCTGGTAGGCACAGACATCGCAAATCAGAGCAGGCTCTGGTAGGGAAGCAGACGATTCCAACGGTTGCTCCGGCGCGGCTCTCTCAGAATTTTCTTCGTTCGTCGGGTTCTCGACGGCGATAAAATTCGCGTCATCGATGCTGTGAGCATTCTCGTTCAAAGCGACAGGAACTGACTCCCGAGGAGAATCTTTTCTTAACTCCCGGAGCAACTCCGAAACAGCTTCTTCGCGCTTCTCCGGCGGAGCCGTGAAATATACCTCGGCCCATCGCCCCATATGCGCTCCCAAAACCGGATTCAAAAGTGGATTCAGCTCAGGATCCGGCAAGGAATTCGGGGTTTCGTCCGTCGGGCGCGGCACTGGCATTTTCTCCTGAGAATTGGCGACTACCTATGATTGCACTACCGGGATGTAGGGTTGTCAAATCGGACCCGAATAATCAGTCGCAGGCTTTGCGAGAGGCGGGTTCAAACTGGTCCAACTGCGCCTGGCGTTGGGTTGAAAGCTTGCCTTTGGCCGTCTTGCCATACAGTTCGGAGCCTGGGCAATAGTAAAGAGCGGTGTGCAGGTCGACCCAGACTTGTGTATCGGGATTTCCTTTGTATTCCGGCTCCTCGGGAGCTTCGGCCAGCCCGAGACTGATGAGGATCTTGTCCATGACGGAAAGGTCAGCGTCTGGAGCCGGGCGCTTGTGGCGAGCTGCCGTCCCGGAAACAGTGGTTCCGCCGGTGGCGCCGACAGAATGGCTCGACCAGATTCCCCATCGAATCACGACCACCATCAGAATCACCGCGACCGCAAGATAGAAATCACCACGACGCGAACGCCAGAAGCGGGCCAGTGCGTTCGGCGAGCGCGGCCCGGATAACGATTCCAGAAATTCCCGGGCTTTCGCCGCGGAACTCCAGACAATCTGTTCATCCTCCGGCTGGGGCTTTACCAGTGCAGTGGATCGCTCTTCCTCATCGTCTTCGGTCGGGTCTTGGCTCTTGTTGTGCCCCGCTTCGGGAGGCAGAGAATCCGAAGATTTAGCGTCCCACGGTTGAGACTCCGCCATAATATCTTCCGCTGTGCTCGCGAGCCTTGCGACCTGAGGCGCGTTCTCGCTCTCTTCCAATTGCGGTACAGAAGATAGCCACGGCCGAGGGATGCCAAATCTCTCTTTCTCGCCCTGCTTATCGCCGTGGTGCGCGTGATCCGCTTCAATTGGAGCCGGAGTCTCGTTGCTCGTCGAAGCTAGGGTGGGCGAAGCGGTGGGTGAAGCTGCGCTCAGATGAGTGGATGGTATGGACTCTTGACTCGTTTGCTGCTTGTGCCAAGCCGACGCGACCTTGCTCTGCAGACTGGCGGGTTCCGTGCCGCTCACCCGCGGCGCCCCACACTTGCCGCAAAACTGCTCCTCGGTAACCAAGGTGCCGCCGCACTTCCAGCAAGCAGATGTTGCCGCGGTGATCGCGCTCGAACCTGCATCTGTTTTGACGGCGGCAACGGGTTGATCCTCTGCCGCCAACGCAGCCAGATTCGGTTGCAGCCTCTCGATGGCGGCTAGCATAGTAGATCGTTCCGCTGCCATCGCCGTCTTCAATTTCGACTCGACATCCCGGCCAATCGCTTCCGTGACCAGGCCGGCCATCAATTGGCAAGTGTGAATGTCCTGTTCCGCGTAGCCGTGAATCTTGTCGAAATAAATTTCCAGAGCCCCGGTAATATCGCCGTCGTGGTAAATCGGTACGGCGACCAGCGACAAAATTCCGCGCTCGCGGCACGGTTCAGGGTCAAACAGCACCTCAGTATTTACGTCGTCGCTGCGAATCACCTGCCCGGTGCGCACACTGGCTGCGCAAATCGCTGAAGCCAGCGGGACCACACTCTCCAACGGCAAAGCCGATGCGCCGGCCCCGGCGCGATAACGTACCGTCTTTCCCTCAAGAATTCCAACGCCCGCACCGGTCGCTTCCGTGATTCGAGCAACCCGCTCGGCGACCAACTCCATCGCTTTATCCAATTCGAGATGTCGAGCCTGAATCTGGCGCTGCGCTTCTACAATCTCAGCCAGCGTGAGCGTATAGTCGGCGTCTGAGCGCGAAGACTTTTCCAGTGCTGGTTTGCTTTCCGGGAGTGGATCTGGCTGAGCCGCCTCTCGTTCGCGGAGCCGTTCGCTGCGCGACTCCATTTTTTCTTCCACTTCCCGTACTTTGCGCTGATGCTCCTGGATCACGTAGGCAGATTCCAGCAGCTTATCGAACGTCTGCTCGTTGAGAACCGGTTTGTTCTTTTCGTCAGTCAAGATTTTCTTGCCCGTCTGCACTCAACGCACTCGAACGCGATCATGCGAATGCCGCCGATCACGCCTATTTTAGTGCAATTCCTCCGCCAAAAGGCCAATCTTGCGCAGTCGACACTTTCCGCATTCGCTGCAAAATGCGGTGTCGACTTTACATTTGGGGAGCTGGGAACCACATGAATTCAACACGTTACGCCACGATGCCATCATAGGTCGGGAAACAGCGATCTGAGCTTCGCGATGCCGCGCGATGGTTACTCTTGTAACTGCAAATAGATGCACAGGTGGTTTCGGGAACGTCGCCGCATTTTCCCACGCCGCGCTCTACTCGGATTTGTACGACTTCGGAGGCAGCAGCAATTGAATTCCGAAGTATCCCTGGAAATAGGACTGATTGCCGCGCGCAGGTTCGAGGCTGCGCCCGGCCATGAAGAGAAAGATTACTGGGCTATGGATTTTGTAGCGCCCGCCAAAGTCAATCGCCGGCTGATTCTCGGAAGGATGAAAACTACCCTGGTTGTAAAGCTCCATGTCGAGTTCGAATTTTGGAGTGAATTCGTGGCCGATGACGAGGCCGCTGAGCCAGGCGTTCGGTCCCTTGTGCACGAACTCGTAACCGATTTCGTAGTCGACGTCGACAGGCCCAAACTTTCTGGAGAATTCGAAAGGCAGCAGGAAGCCCTCGCTCGCCGGCGTGATCCCGCGGCGCACCGCATCGTTCGGATTGTTCAAGAAGGCTTGCGGGAAAACCGAAATGCTCAGTCCAGACTCCCCGGCATCATAGAAACGCCACTTGACCCCAGGATTCGATTGACCCAAGCCATATTCCGTAGCGGACTTGGGGATCTTCACTCGCAGCCAAGCATTTTCGTACGTCAGCTGGATGCGATCACCGACGCCGAAATTAATATCGACATCCGGCGTGTGCGAAACCGACTGATCGCTATAAAGAAACGGCATGTAGCCGAAATTGATTTCCCAATTGAGATGGCCGGGAGTGCCAGGATCATTGGTGTAATAAGGCGGGCCGCCCTGCGCAAATGCTGCGGTACTTGCAAAGAGCAAAGAGAGCGTCAAGATGAACCTTAGTAAAATCATTCTGCAGGCTGGGACGGAAATCATTTCTTGGGCTTGGAAGTAGCTCACCATTGCTCGTACCATTGTTGATTTCTCGGTCCATCTCCAGGGGCGCAATGGCAAGCGCCGAAATGAACACGTTTGCTCCCGCTGAATGCCCGTTTTGGGACAACTCGATTTGCCGCCGACGGAACCGAATTCCGAGCCGTTCACAGCTCAGTACGCCACACCAGACCTCGTGTGATTGATCGGCCCAAAAGTCTGAACTGAAAGGGCTTATCTTCGCCCATCATGCGCCGGAATCGCGAACCGGTGAGCGCAGCATGCTCCTCCGTGCGCACCCGGAATCGCAATATTCAGGCTGAGGCGCAAGCCATTTCCTCTTCCTCCCGGCCCAATTTGGGAATGACTAGACTAGCACGGACTTCGGGAATTCTTCTCGAAGCCACAGGTCTCGCCCCTAAGTGCAAGCACACGCAGGTCTTAGAAACTCGCGCGCTGCATGGAGAAGGTTTGGCGAAGGATGTGCTTAACCAATTCGTGTAGTACGCACTCGGCACAATGCAGGAAATAAAAAAATCAGAGAGAAGAAACTGGAGGACAACAGCCGTGATGGATCTCAATAGAATGAAAGTTACGCCCCGCGATCAGCAAGTGCTGGACCTACTGGTGCAAGGCTGCAGCAACAAGGAAATTGCCGGCCAGTTGAGCATCAGCCCGCGCACCGTAAAGCAACACTTGCGCACGCTTTTTCTGCGCGCCGGAATTCGAGAGGGCCGCAAACGCGTGCGTCTCGCAACAGCGGCTTTCGAGCAAGCGGAGGTGAAGTCATGATGCCGCGCGAGCGCCTTACCCCGAAGGAAACTCAAGTGGCCACTCTCGTCTGGCAGGGCCTCACCAACCGCGAGATTGGCAAGCTCATGTGCACTACCGAGCAAGTGGTCAAGAATCACTTGCGCAGCACCTTCGACAAGCTCGGGGTCTGGAGCCGGCTTGAGTTGGCGATGTACGTGGCCAGTCACGGCGGCCGCAACTGGCTGGAAGACTGTGAACGGCCTGTATCCCCGGCGGCTCGGGCGGCTGCGAGTTAGCCTTGAAATGGCGCCAGCAAACCTTGCAACTTCTTGCGCGCTGCGTTGAAGGCTGGCACAACAGCTGCAAAAGGTTTGCACCGGCCTGCTCGCAACGCGCTCGAAGGCGCAGCTAAGGTCTTGAAGAAACAACGACTTGCTTTTCTCTGGGCTCGGCCTGTGAATTGCAAACGTTCCCCTGACCCATAAGAGCGGGCTCGCAAGCCAGTCCGAGCTAGCTCCGCAACCCCTGGGCGGGGCGTGAATGGATTACAAAGAGATCTTTTGGATGGCCTGCGATTCCGTTGAGCAACTGCGGGCCGAATACGGCCCTTTTCACACCCGCGCCGAAGCCGAAGCCGAAGCCCGCAAGCTGGGCTTTGGATACTTGCTCCGCTACGAACACATTCTCGATGAAAACGAGGAGATTCGGGAGGTGCGCTGCGTCTTCCTGGAATTGCCAGGAACGGCGGTGCCGGCTGTGGCTGCCGTCAGCCTGCACACGCGTTGTGCCACCTGCGGCGAATCTGCCACGCACAACAAGTGCTGGCAGGCCGAAGTTTGGGCCGATATTCACGAGTTCGAACACTCCCGTCATCTCGTTCGGCTTTTTGAACACGCTCGCGGCCAGGGTCTCAAGGAAATCGGGGGTTGGCGCGGGTAACTTTGCCCGCAGTTCGAAATTCTGAATCTTTATGCAGCCGAGAGTTCGCTGGCCGCTGCTCGATCGACAAACCAGATCAGCTTACCTTCGCTCGGCTGCACCAGCTTCGAGGGATATTTTTCCGGCGGTGCCTTGCCTTCCAGAACTTCGTGCAGCGCCGTGGCCTTGTCCGTTCCGCTCACCAGAAACGCCACGCAACGAGCTGAATTCAATACCGGCAGCGTGAAAGTAATTCGGCTGGCTTTAAACTTCTCCACCCAGTTTGCCACCACCAGCCTCGATTTCTCCTGCAGCGCCGCAGTCTCCGGGAACAACGATGCGGTATGCCCGTCCGGTCCCATGCCCAAAAGGATCAAATCAAAACGCGGGAATTCTCCAGGCTTTACCGCAAAAAACTTCCGCAGCGTTTGCTCGTAGGCCTCCGCCGCGGCAGCAGCATCAGGATTCTCCGCGGGGACGCGAAAGACATTCGCGGGCGGCACAGGAACCTTTGACAGAAGGGATTCTTGCGCCATGCGGTAGTTGCTCTCGGGATCATCTGGAGGAACATGGCGTTCGTCGCCCCAGAAAAAAAACATTTTGTCCCACGGCAGGCTGGCGCTGGCGTTGGCCGCGATCAATGTGTACAGGCTCCGCGGAGTCGAGCCCCCGGAGAGCGCAATCGTGAAGCGGCCGTTCTGCTCGACCGCATTGCTGGCCGCACGTAGGACTTCTTCGGCCGCCGCATGAAAGAGATCCTGCGGGGTGGTCAATCTCCGCACCTCGACGAGAACGCTCACAACACTCCTACTCGCGCTTCGCTGGATTTTACCGCCGCACATCGCGCCGCTCCCAGCAAACCCGCCTTGTCGTTGGTGATCACCTGCACAGCAACCGTCTCCAGCAGCGGCCGCAATCGTCCTTTATCGAGAAACGCTCGCATAAAGAGCGGCCCGGTGAGCTTGGCAAGAATCTTCGGCGAGATTCCTCCTCCCAGAAAAATTCCGCCGGTCGCCATGGCTTTAAGAGCTAAATTTCCCGCCTCAGCGCCATAAACCGAAATCCAGAGATCGAGCGCCTGCTCAGCCAGCGGATTGGTACAGTTCAAAGCGCAGTGGGAAATCGCCGCCGCTGCATCCCCATCGGCAAGTTGTCCCGCAAATCCCGCAGGCTCGTCAGCCCGGCCGTTTCCGCGCAGAAACTCATACACATTCACCAGGCCGGGACCAGACAGCACGCGTTCGTAACTGACATGCTCGTAGCGGCTCGCCAGGAAACGCAGCAGTTCAATCTGCAGATCGCCTTGCGGAGCAAAATCTGCGTGCCCGCCCTCGCATGCGAAAACTTCATGCTGGCTGCCATTCCAGAATAACCCAGCTTCTCCCAAGCCCGTCCCCGGCGCAATCACAGCCTGATTGCCAACCGATGGCTCGACTCGATTCAGCGAAACCAAATCCTGCGCGCCCAGCGCCCCAATGCCCCATGCGCTCGCTTCGAGATCGTTGATCAACAACGTGGCAGGCAGTTGAATCTGTTTGGCGAGGCGCTCTTGCTCGATAATCCAGGGGAGGTTCGAGGTCTCGACGCGCCCATTATGCACCGGCCCGGCAATTCCAAAGCAGGCAACTTCGGGCCGAGCCGCGGACTCTGCCAGGAACTTCGAGACAATCGCTCCTAAATCGCTGTATTCGCGGCTGGGATACACGCGCTCCGAAACCATCCGGAGGTGGCCGTTTTGAGACTCAAAAAAGGCCAGTCGAGCGTTGGTTCCACCAATGTCGCCAGCCAGAATCATTTCTCGAAATTCCTCCAGCGCCGGCCATCGCGCTCGAGCAGTTCGTCAGCTTCTTTCGGCCCCCACGCGCCCGAAGCGTAGTTCGGAAAATTCCGCGGCGGCAGCGCCTTCCACAAATCAAGCACTGGATTCACCACGCTCCATCCCGCCTCGACCATGTCCGCCCGTTGAAACAGGGTCTGGTCACCGATCATGCAATCGTGTAGCAGTCGCTCGTAGCCGGTGCTGGGCTGCTTTCCAAAGTATTGCTGATATTCGAAGTTCATGTCGACGGTTCCCAGGCGCATCACCTGGCCCGGAACTTTTGCGGCGAATTGCAGCGAGATGCCTTCTTCCGGCTGGATGTGCAATACCAACTGATTTGGCATCATATGTTCCACTGAAGTATCGCGGAACAGCACAAACGGCGCCCGGCGGAACTGGATCACAATGTGCGTGTTGCGCGCCGGTAAACGCTTTCCCGTGCGAAGATAGAATGGAACATCCGCCCATCGCCAGTTATCGATGAGCAGCTTCATCGCGACATAGGTTTCGGTGCGCGAATCCGGCGCGACGTCGGGCTCGGAGCGGTACGCTGGAACCCGTTTCCCATCCATCACACCCTCCCCGTATTGCCCGCGCACCGCGCGGTTCAGCACTTCCTCGTCGTTAATAGGCTGGATGGCATGCAAAATCTTCGCCTGCTCATCACGCACAGCGTTCGCGTCAAACGAAATCGGAGGCTCCATCGCCGTCAGGCTGATCAGTTGCATGATGTGGTTGGGCACCATGTCGCGCATCGAGCCCGCGTGGTCGAAATAGCTGCCGCGGCCTTCCACGCCCACGGTCTCGGCGACTGAAATCTGTACGTGATCGATGTAACGGCGGTTCCAGATGGGCTCAAAGATTCCGTTGGCGAAGCGAAACGCCATGATGTTCTGCACGGTCTCTTTGCCCAGGTAATGATCGATGCGATAGATCTGCTTTTCATCGACCAGCTTCAGCAGTTGCTGGTTGAGAGCCTTGGCCGATTCCAGATCGTGACCAAAAGGTTTTTCGATGATCACGCGGCGCCAATGGTCGTTGCTTTGCTCCAGCAATCCGTTGGCAGAGAGCTTGTCCACGATGGGACCGAAAAAGCTTGGCGCCGTCGCCATGTAGAAGAAGAAGTTTTCATGCGTGGAGTGCTCGCGATCAATCTCTGCCAGTCGATCCTTGATCTTCGGGTAAAGCTGGTCGTCATTGAAATTGCCGGCAAAATAATAAAAGCGGCGCGAGAAGCTGTTCCAGGTGTCGTTGTTTACGCAGTCGCCGCAATATTGTTTAACGTCTTCGAGGATCTGTTTGCGAAAATCCTCGTCAGTCATTTGCGCCCGGGCCACGCCCAGCACCGCGAACTCTTTAGGCAGCAAGTCCGCGCGTGACAAGTTGTACAGCGCGGGAATCAGCAGTCGCGCCGTCAGGTCCCCGGCGGCGCCGAAGATCACCATCACACACGGATCACCCTGTTTACCGCTGTGCGGTGGAATTGCCGTGGGCTCTACTGCCAGTTGAGACATGATCAGATCCTCAGAATTCTCGCCGAATTAAGCGGGTTACGCGCTCTTCTTGGTTGCGCTGGGCTTGGCCGCGCCGGCCTCGACATGTCCGCCGAACTTTTGCCGCATGGCGGAAAGCATTTTCTCCGCAAAAGTGTGTTGCTGCCGCGACCGGAAGCGCACATAAAGCGCCGCCGTCAGCACATCCGCAGGCACAGCTTCTTCCAAAGCAGCCTGAATCGTCCAGCGCCCTTCGCCGGAGTCCGCAACATAACCCTCGTATTCTGAAAGCGTAGGATTTTCCGTCAGAGCCATCGCTGTAAGATCGAGCAACCACGAACTCACCACGCTGCCCCGGCGCCAAACCTCGGCAATATCCGGCAGGTTCAGATCGTAACGGATATCCTCCGGCAAATCCTTGCTCGTCGCATTCTTGAAGATGTCGAATCCCTCGGCATAAGCCTGCATGAGTCCGTACTCGATTCCGTTATGCACCATCTTCACGAAGTGGCCAGCGCCCGAAGGTCCGCAGTGAATGTAGCCTTCTTCGGCAGTGCCGCCAAGTTTTTCTCGACCCGGAGTGCGAGGAATATCGCCCACTCCCGGCGCCAGAGCCTTGAAGATCGGGTCGAGCCGCTGCACCGCTTCGTTCGGCCCGCCGATCATCATGCAATATCCGCGATCCAGGCCCCAGACGCCGCCGCTGGTTCCCACGTCCATGTAATGAATGCCTTGGCCTTTAAACTGACCCGCGCGACGCACGTCGTCTTTGAAATAAGAATTGCCGCCGTCGATGATCGCATCGCCAGCCTGCATGTGTTGCGCGAGCTTCTGCACGGTCTGCTCGGTGGCATCGCCCGAAGGGACCATAACCCAAACAGCACGCGGCGCCTTCAGCTTGCCGACTAAATCTTCGAGCGATGACGAACCACCGGCACCCTCGCCCGCAAGTTGCTTCACCGTATCGGCACTCAGATCGGAGACGACAAGTCGATGTCCGCCACGCATAAGCCGGCGCGTCATGTTCGCGCCCATACGGCCCAGCCCCACCATTCCCAATTGCATTCAATTCTCCTCGAACTACTCCAGCGCCTTTTGCACCGCGGCCGCGAGCGTCACCAATCCAGCATCCACATCATGCAGATGCACGCGAAGCGCACGCCGCCCGCGCTCCACCAGCACTTGAAAATCTCCCCGCGCCTGTGCCGCCTTCACTACGCCGAACGTGTACTTCTGCCCCGGCACCGGCAGTTCCACAGTATCGTCGCAAGTGATCTGCAGGAACACTCCCGAATTCGGCCCACCCTTGTACGCCTGTCCCGTTGAATGCAGAAAACGAGGTCCAAAGCCAAGGCAAGTCGCCACATGTTTTTTGTCTCGAACTGAGTGCCGAATCGCCTGCAGTTTTTTCTCGTGTTCCTCATTCATCTGGATAAATCCCAACAAAGCAAAGTAATCGCCAGCGCCAATGCGATCCAGATGAGCTTTCAAATATCCCGCCAAAGACTTGTCTCCGCCAGCGGCACGCGCCAACTCCGCAGCATTCTTCTCATCGGTGAACAGCTTGATGCCGTCCTCCCCCACAACAGGTTGTTCCGCGGGAAGGGAACCAGTCTTCTCGTACGCGGAGGTCAGATTCCGCGTAGCAATTTTGCTGGCCTCAACGTCAGGTTGATTGAACGCGTTGATGCCAATGATCGATCCCGCAACCGCAGTGGCAATCTCCCAGCAGAAAAATTCTGCTCCGAGATCATAGATGTCGGACATCGCGATTCGCAGCACCGCATGCCCAGCCGCTTCGAGTGCCGCCACCTTCGCATCCTGCCGCACGTCCGTAGCATGTTTAGTGTGAATGTAGGCAAACACGCGATCATGACAGTAAACCTCCGGTGCCGCCAACTCTTCGCGGTCCACCGGGATGATGCCTTTTCCAACCTTTCCCGTGGATTCGGCCATGAGTTGCTCCAGCCAGGCGCCGAGATCAGCAATATCTGGAGAAGTGATGATCGTGACTTTATCGCGTCCGCTTCGCGCCGCCGTCCCGAGAATAATTCCCAGCACCGCTCCAGGATTTGCTTCAACGCTGGCGGAAGGCCCGCACGCGCGCACCATCTCCTGCGCGCGATCGAGAAACTTCTTGGTATCCACTCCAATCGCTGCCGCGGGAACCATGCCGAAATGTGAAAGCGCGGAATAACGCCCGCCGATCGACGGCTTGCCAAAGAAGATATGCCGGAAGCGATCGCCCTCCGCAACCTGCTGCATCTTCGATCCGGGATCGGTGATGGCTACAAAGTGGCTGCCGGCTTTATCGGCGCCCACAACCTGCTTCGTGCGCTCGAAAAAATACTGCTTGAAGATGTTGGGTTCGAGCGTGCTCCCCGACTTGCTTGAAACGATGAAGAGCGTTCGGCCAATATCGATCTTGTTCTCAAAAGCCTTTACCTGTGCCGGATCGGTCGAATCGAGCACGTGCAGATCCGGGTAACCGGCAATCTTCCCGTATGTCATCCGCAGAACTTCCGGACACAAGCTCGATCCGCCCATGCCCAGCAGAAGAATATCCTTGAAGCCCGCGCTCCAGACTTCTTTCGCAAAATTCCGCAACTCCACTGGATTCGCGATCTGCTCTTCGACAACATCGAGCCAGCCCAGCCATTTGGCCTCGTCGTCGCCAGTCCACAGCGATGCATCGTGCTGCCAAAGGCGCTGCATCTTGTTGCCCGATTGCCAATCGCCAATGGCCGTCTTCACCGCCGTGGCGAGACTCTCGGGCAGCGAAGTTTTCAGGCGGCTCAAGCGGATTTTCCTTTCTGCTCCGTATTTTTCTCCACCGCAGCCAGCAGCTTGTGGAACGCATCCGCAAACAACTTCACTCCATCGTCGGTGAGCTTCGTGGTCACTTCTTTGATCGAGATCCCGGTCCTCGCCAGATTGTCCATTACATTCTGCGCGCCGGCCACGTCTTCCGTCAGGCTGTTCCGTAGCTTTCCATGATCGCGAAACGCATCAATCGTCGCGGGCGGCATCGTATCCACCGTGTCCGGCCCAATCAGTTCCTCAACATACATCACGTCGCGATAAGCGGGGTTCTTCGTGCTCGTGCTGGCCCATAGAACGCGCTGAGTCTGCGCCCCCTGCGCAGCCAGAGCCTGCCATCGCGGTCCGCTGAAGATGCGCTGATATTTCAGGTAGGTCAGCTTGCCGTTGGCGATGGCAACCTTGCCCAGCAGGCTCTTCAGCAGCACCTGTTGTTGCGCGTCAGTCGTCGTCTTCAGCTTTTCCTCTATCATCGAATCGACCAACGAGTCGATGCGGCTGATGAAGAAGCTAGCCACGCCTCCAATTTTCTTCACATTGCCGCCACGCTTCGCTAAATCTTCAAGCCCCGCGATGTGCGCCTCCGCAACCTTCTCGTAAACTTCCTGCGCGAACAACAAAGTCACATTGACGTTGATGCCTTCGCCGATCGCCTGCCGAATTGCGGGAAGTCCCTCCGCCGTGCCCGGAATTTTGATCATGACGTTCTCGCGATTCACCGCCTTCCACAGCCGCCGCGCTTCGTCGATGGTTTCCTGCGTTTTCAACGCCAGCAGCGGCGAAACCTCCAGGCTCACATACCCGTCCCGGAACTTCGAACTGTCGTATACCGGCCGCAGCACATCCGCGGCATCCTGAATGTCGCGAATCGCAATCTGCTCGTAGCGCGCGGTCGTGTCGAGATCATCGCGCGAGGCCAGCGACTTCAACATGTCATCGTAGAGCGAGCTATCGGCGATCGCCTTCTCAAAAATGGCCGGATTCGAAGTCATTCCGCGAAGGCCATCCTCGTCAATCATCTTTTTCAGGTTTCCGCTCGTGATCAGATCGCGTCGGATGTAATCCAGCCACATCGACTGCCCATAGCTGAGCAATGCCTTCAGGGGATTTGTAGCTTTGGCTGTTTCCAGAACTCCAGTGGGCTGCATAAATGACTTCTCCTTAGATCATGTGTGGGCACAGCCGAGATCTTGTGGAGACAGCCGCCCTCGGCTGTCCGGTCGAGCGAAGCCCGACGACTCGCCGTTTACTTCTCTGCCATCGCCTTGTGCGCTTCCTCAAGCACCACATCCACAGTGAACCCGAAAAACTTCAACAAATCTTTCAGTGGAGCCGAAGCCCCAAACCGGTGCATGCCAACTTTTCTTCCCTTCAAACCAACGTACCGCTCCCAGCCGAAAGTGGCAGCCATCTCCACAGAAACGCGCGCAGTCACCGAAGAGGGAAGCACGCTCTCTTTGTAAGCCGAACTCTGCTGCTCAAAAATATCCCACGAAGGCATGCTCACCACGCGCGCCGCAATGCCTTCCGTCTTCAGCTTTTCGTAAGCCTCCACGCACAGCGAAACTTCGCTGCCCGTGCCTATCAAAATCACATCCGGCTTGCCACCCGGAGCGTCGGCCAAAATGTAAGCTCCCTTCGCCGTGCCGGAAGCCGCGCCAAATTTCGTACGGTCAAAAGTTGGAATGTTTTGTCGAGTCAGCACCAGCGCCACTGGCTGATGCTGCAACTGCGCAATGATCTTCCACGCCTCTACAACTTCATTCGCATCGCCCGGACGCAGCACAACCAGATTCGGCATGGCGCGCAACGAAGCCAGTTGCTCAATCGGCTGATGCGTCGGCCCATCTTCTCCCACGCCGATCGAGTCATGCGTGAAGATAAAGATCGACGGAATCTCCATCATCGCCGAGAGCCGGATGCTCGCCCGCATGTAGTCGCTGAAATTAAAGAAAGTCGCGCCGAACGCGCGGATTCCGGAAACCACAAGCCCATTCACGCTAGCGCCCATCACGTGCTCGCGTATGCCGAAGTGCAGATTGCGTCCCGCATAGGTGCCCGGCTGAAAATCGCCTGCGCCTGTCAGGTTCGTCTTGTTCGAAGTGGCGAGGTCCGCCGAACCGCCCATCAGCCACGGAATATTCTGCGCCAGCACGTTCAGCACTTTTCCAGAACTTTCGCGCGTCGCGATTCCCTTAGCGTCCGCCGGAAACGTAGGCAGATTTTTGTCCCAACCGTCGGGGATCTCGCGCCGTTGCATGCGATGCAACTCGTCGGCCAGTTCCGGATATTTTTCCGAATACCCCGCGAACATCTTCTCCCACTGCGCGCGCTCCTCGCGCCCGCGCTTCCCGATTCCATCGCGAAAATGTTCCCGCACGCCCTCCGGCACCAGAAACTTGGCATCCTCCGGCCAGCCGTAAAACTTCTTCGTCAAGCGTACTTCTTCTTCGCCCAGCGGTTCTCCGTGCGCTGCATTCGAGTCCTGTTTGTGCGGCGATCCATATCCAATGTGGCTGTCCACAATAATCAAGGTGGGACGATCCGTCGTCTTATGAAAGGTTTCAAAAGCCCGCGCCAGCATCTCGAGATTGTTGGCATCGGCAACCCGCGTCACATTCCATCCATATCCGACAAAGCGCGTGGCTACATCTTCGCTAAACGACCAATCAGCCGGACCATCGAGCGTGATGTGGTTGTTGTCGTACATCCAGCAGAGATTCGAAAGCTTCAGATGACCCGCCAGCGACGCGGCTTCGCCGCCAATGCCTTCCATCAAGTCGCCATCCGAACACATGGCGTAGACGTTGAAATCGAAGACCTCAAAGCCCGGCCGGTTGAAATTCGCAGCCAGCCATCGGCTTGCAATCGCTATCCCTAAGCTGTTTCCCACACCCTGGCCAAGCGGCCCCGTCGTGGTCTCCACGCCCGTCGTGAGCTCTGATTCCGGATGTCCCGGCGTTCGGCTTCCCAGTTGCCGGAAGCGCTTGATCTCCTCCAACGGAACCGCGAGCGTTTTCAGAACATCGCCGTTCTTATCCACCTCGCGCACGCCCGTGAGGTAAAGCATGGCGTAAAGCAGCATAGAGGCGTGCCCGTTCGACAGCACGAACCGGTCGCGGTTCAGCCACTTCGGATCTTCCGGGTCGTAGCGCAGAAACTCCTGCCACAAGCAGTAAGTCACAGGCGCCAAGCCCATGGGTGCGCCCGGATGTCCGCTGTTGGCCTGTTGCACCGCGTCAATCGCCAACGTCCGGATCGTGTTAATGCACAGCGTATCCAACTGACTACCGGTCACCACCGCCTGCTCACTGGCTACCATGCGATGCGCGCTCCTTCGCAGACGAAAACTCTGCCTCCGCTTGCGTTATCCGTGGCTCAGCTTTACTTAGAGTTCCACGGACGCAAAAGGGTTTCAGATAAGCATCGAGTGTACCAATTTCTTGCGGACCCATGTCGCGGGATTGTGAAAATGGGATGAAAACAATATGGGAAAGAATGTGGACTAGAGAAGTGGATTCAAAGAAAGAAACAGCGGAGAAACTTACTTCAGCAGTTGCAGGTAGCCGTTTTCGCTCTTAGCCGATCGTGTCGTCTCCTGCACATACTTCAGAAACTGGCGAAGATTCTCTTTTCCGGCGGGATCCATTCCAGCGAAACGAATGCGCATTCCCGCCGCGGGCGCGCTCCGAGTGACCACTCCATTCAGCGCCAGACCTTTCACCCAAATTTTTCCGCTCGCGACCCAAAGCCCCACATCAACTTTAGAGCCGCCGCTGATATGAATCGAGGTCTCAACCTGGCATCCACCGACGCTGGTGTTCGAGAGAGTGCCCCAGATGGGAGCGTCCAAATCATTGACCCGCAGTTCCACCGCCACGAAGCACTTGATTCGTGGATGCAGGCGTCGATCTTGTCCCCAGTTCGGGCTAAAAACATCGGGCTCGAATGGCGGCGTAACTGAAGTTCGAATAGGCGCTGCCTGAGGCAAAGGCTCCGACAATCCCTTAGCCGAGTTTGCTGCCGATGAAGAGCTACTGGAAACATTCTTCTTGATCTCGCCCATGACCTCTATCAGCGCTCGTTCTCTGTCCTCAGGCGAGGCATCGCGGTAGGTTTGCAGCAGCTTTCCAAGGTTTCGCGCCAGATCCGGATCGGCCAATAGCTCGGTCCAGTCCATCCCCACCGCCGCGTTAGGCTTGGAATCACTCATGGAAAGGTTTTCTCTCGCTCGCGCGAACCAGTACCCGCTGTCAGGTTGAACGTTGGGTCACCGCTCCGCAAGATGACCGAAGTCATCTCAGTCGATCGCTTGCACGCCCTTGAAGTAACTATTCAGCAAAGCTTGCTGATCGCTCGTCACGCATAGAAATTCAAACCCATAGTGGTATCCGCGCCGGTGACGCACCACCGCTCGAACTTCCCACGGAACTTGAGACCCGGGCAGCGAAAAGCTCAACCCAGCTACTTCACCCGCATTCAAATCGACCGCTAGGAGTATGCCGATTCCGGCTTCCGACAAGTCCCTGCAATGTCCCTCAAGCTTCCGGTAATCGTTTCCCAGAAGGCAACTCACCGTCACTCGGAAGTCGACTCCGTATCTCGGATGCCGTCTTCGTCGCCGATTGATCGGTGTAGCCGATTTTGCTGTTTTAGGAGT